>Ga0335081_10000396_pt1 | contig 79235 bp, 75 predicted proteins | sample Lox_Sample_35_FD_206713 | JGI IMG/M metagenome (GOLD analysis project Ga0335081, IMG submission 206713) | Soil microbial communities from Loxahatchee National Wildlife Refuge, Florida, United States - Lox_Sample_3.5 | ecosystem: Environmental > Terrestrial > Soil > Wetlands | place: USA... | reverse complement strand
GGAGACAACGTGTCGGCGGAGATCAGTTTGATCACGCCGGTGGCGCTGGAGAAGGGGCTGCGGTTCGCGATTCGCGAAGGCGGCCACACCGTCGGAGCCGGCGCCGTCGCCGAGATCATCGAGTAGATCATGCCCAACGGAGAAAAAATTCGGATTCGTTTGAAGGCGTACGATCACCGCATCCTCGATCAATCGACGAAGGAAATCGTCGACACGGCGAAGCGCACGGGCGCGGACGTGGCCGGCCCGATCCCGCTGCCGACCGTGATCAATCGGTGGACGGTGCTTCGCTCGCCGCACGTGGACAAGAAATCGCGCGAGCAGTTCGAAATGCGCACGCACAAGCGGCTGATCGACATTCTGGAGCCGACGCCGGACACGGTGGACGCGCTGATGAAGCTCGACCTGCCGCCGGGCGTGGACGTCGAAATCAAGGCGTTCGGGCGCGAGCACACCGCGAAGTAGGCCGAAAGGAAGCGGGAAAGAGCGAACGATATGGGAGTCAACGGCATACTTGGAATCAAACTGGGAATGACGCAGGTGTTTGCCGACGACGGCACGGCGGTTCCATGCACGGTGCTGCAGGCGGGACCGTGCGTCGTAGTGCAGCGCCGCACGAAGGATAAGGACGGCTACGACGCGGTTCAACTGGGCCTGGTGGAGTTCATCAAGCCGCAGCGCGTGAACAAGGCGATGACCGGGCACTTCAAAAAGGCGAACGTGGCGCCCATGCGGTACCTGAAGGAAATTCGCATCGAGGATTCGAAGGACGAAACGAAGCCGGGCGATCGCGTGCTGGTCGACGGGTTCAAGATCGGCGAGTTCGTCGACGTCACCGGCGTGAGCAAGGGCAAAGGCTTTCAGGGCGGCGTCAAGCGCTGGCACTACCGCGGCGGCGATGCGACGCACGGCTCGATGTTTCACCGCGCTCCGGGCGGAATCGGCGCGAGCTCGTTTCCGTCGCGCGTTTGGCCCGGCCAGCATTTCCCCGGGCACATGGGCAGCGAGCGAAAGACTTCCAAGAATTTGCGCGTCGTGAAAATCGATACGGAAGAGAATCTGTTGCTCGTGCGCGGCGCGGTTCCTGGTCCCGCGGGCAGATACATTTTCATCCGCAAGGCGAAGTCGGCGCGGTAAGGAACGGATAAGAGAGACCAAGATGCCTGTTCTGGACGTGAAGAATCTCGAAGGCAAGAAGGTGGGCCAGATTGAGCTGGCCGACGACGTGTTTGCCGCAGACGTGAATTCGCACCTGCTGCACGAAGCGGTGCGGCACTACCTGGCGGGCCAGCGCTCCGGGACGCACAAGACGAAGCAGAAGAGCGAAGTCAGCGGCTCGGGGAAGAAGCTTTGGAAGCAGAAGGGGACGGGCCGCGCGCGTATCGGGTCGATTCGCTCGCCGCTGTGGCGGCATGGCGGCACGGTGCATGGTCCGGTTCCGCGCAATTACGAATATTCGCTGCCGAAGAAAATGATTCTCGGCGCGCTACGTTCCGCGCTCTCCGCGAAGATGGCGGAACAGAAGGTCACGGTCGTCGACGCCTGGAAGCTCGAGACGCACAAGACAAAGCCGTTTCGCGAGGCGCTCGACAAGCTGGACGGCGAAACGCGAACGATTCTTCTCGTTGAAAACGGCGCGAACCTGAATCTAGAGCGCGCCAGCCGCAATCTCGAAGGTGTTTCGCTGGTTCCGGCGACGGCGCTCGAGCCGTACGACCTGCTGCGGCACGACCATCTGATGCTGTCGCGCGAAGCTGCTGCGAAATTGAGCCGCGCGCTCTCGGCGACGAAGCCCGAAGTTCCGGTACAGATCGAGCCGGCCCCGGCGGCGAAGAAGGCCTCGGCTGCGCCGAGTGAAAAGAGCGAAGCCAAGGCGGCGAAAGCGGCGCCCGCGAAGAAGGCAGCGAAAAAGCCGGCTGCGAAGAGAGAGCCGTCGAAGGCGAAGCCCAAGGGGAAGAAGGGATAAGCGATGGCGATGAGGCTCCATCAAGTGATTCGGAGGCCGATCATCACCGAAAAAGGCCTCGGCGTGAAGGAAACGCAGCACACCGTGGTATTCGAAGTGGCGCACGACGCCACCAAGACGGAGATCAAGGAAGCGGTGCAGCGCGTTTTCAAGGTGAAAGTGGATCACGTGCGCACGGCGAATTTTCACGGCAAGCTTCGCCGCCGCGGTCGTTCGGAAGGCTTCCGGCGAGACTGGAAGAAGGCCTACGTGCGGCTGAAGCAGGGCGAAAAGATGATCGAGTACGCGGAGAATTTGTAGCTCGACCCAGGTTGATGGGAGCGGCGGGCTCCCTTAGAGGTAAAAGGCAACAATGGCACTGAAAACGTTCAAACCGTATACACCGTCGCGGCGGTTCCTGACCACGCTCGATAAGAGCGAGATCACGAAGGAAACGCCGGAAAAGTCGCTCGTCGAGTCGAAGAAGCGCACCGGCGGCCGCAACGCCCACGGCGAAATCACCATCTGGCACCGCGGCGGCGGGCACGCGAAGAAATATCGCACGATCGATTTTCGCCGCGACAAGACCGGGATTCCCGCGAAGGTAGCGGCGATCGAGTACGATCCGAATCGCTCGTCCCGAATCGCGCTGCTGCACTACGCCGACGGCGAAAAGCGCTACATCCTGCAGCCGGTGGGCCTCGAAGTGGGGATGACGGTGCAGAACGGCGAAGGCGCGGACATCCTTCCGGGAAACGCGCTGACGTTCCGGCACATCCCGCCCGGCACGATGGTGCACAACCTCGAACTGTTTCCCGGCAAGGGCGGACAAGTGGTTCGCGCGGCGGGCGGAGCGGCGCAGCTTCTGAGCAAGGAAGGCGAGACGGCGCTCGTCAAGCTGCCTTCGGGAGAGGTTCGAAAGTTCAGCGTCGACTGCATGGCCACCATCGGCCAGCTCGGCAATCTGGACCACGAGAATATTACCTACGGGAAAGCGGGCCGCACGCGCTGGCACGGACGGCGTCCGACAGTGCGAGGCGTGGCCATGAACCCGGTCGATCACCCGCACGGCGGAGGTGAAGGCCGCGTGAAAGGCAATCACCCGCAAACCCCCTGGGGGTTTCCGACGCTGGGCGCGAAGACGCGTAAGAAGCGTCCAAGCGACCGGATGATCGTAGAACGGCGCAAGCCGTAGCAGGGTTTCAGGGTTTGTACTTGCAAGCCCTGAGCCCAATTTTGGAGCAGCAGAAAAAAATGAGCCCGGCGCGGCGGGGAATTGAGAGCAACCCTATGACAGCCACACGAACGTCTCGACGTGCACCACGGCGAGCGGCGCGGACGCGAAAAGCGGTTCCGCGGCGTGCAGTGAAGCCGGTGGTGAAGACCGTCTCGAAGCTCGTGCCCCCGCCCCAAGTGATGTTCCGTTTGTGCCGGGCCGGTTGGGCCGTGACAGTCGAGAAGGCGCCGCATGCGCAGGGAACGCGATTTGTTTGCCCGTTTTGCCCGCTTTCGCACCGCGTGCCGGGTCCGGTGCGAGGATTCCGAAAGGTTCGCCGCGCGCAGTGGGTGAAACTGCGCCGCGTGGAGGAATAGAAGACCGATGCCGCGATCGCTGAAGAAAGGCCCGTTCATCGACGGACACCTGCGCGAAAAGGTGGAAGCGATGAACGCGCGGAACGAAAAGAAAGTGGTGAAGACGTGGTCGCGCCGCTCGACGATCCTTCCCGAGATGGTGGGCCACACGATCGCGGTGCACAACGGGAGGAAATTCATCCCGGTGTACATCACCGAACAGATGGTGGGACACAAGCTGGGCGAATTTTCTCCGACGCGCACCTTCAAGGGCCACGCCGTGAAGGCGGCTCTTGAGAAGGCGGCAGCAGCAGCCGGCGCTCCCGTTCCGGGAGGCGCGGCCCCAGCCGCGGCCGGCGGTGCCGCTCCGGCTCCGAAAGCGTAGGCAAGGAAGAGACGATGGCAACGGCAACGATCAACCCGGCTCAAATCGAAGGCGTCGCAATAGCGCGCTTCATTCGCGTATCCCCGCAGAAGGCGCGGCTCGTGATCGACCTGATCCGCGGTCAGCGCGCGGAAGACGCCTTGCAGACGCTGCGCTTCACCAAAAAGCGTGTGGCGCGGGACGTGGAAAAGACGTTGCGCAGCGCGATCGCCAACGCGGAACGCAAAGCCGAAGACTCCGGCGCTTCGCTCGACGTGGACGCGTTGTTCGTCACGCAGTGCTGCGTCAACGAAGGACCGCGCTGGAAGCGGATGCGTCCGGCGCCGATGGGCCGCGGCTTCCGTTACCAGAAGCGGACGAGCCACATCGTCGTGCAGGTGGCGGAACACACGCGCGCGGCGGAAAGCCGCGTCGCGGCGGCTGCGGCGGAAGCGGAAGCGTCGAAGGGCGTGAAGGGCGCCGTGCGGAAGGCGCGCAAGGCCATCGAGAAACGCGCGAAGGATGCGCAGAAACTTCAGAAGAAGAGGAAGTAGGAGGCCAGTTTGGGGCAGAAAACACATCCGTACGGTTTTCGGCTGGGCTACAACAAGCCGTGGAAGTCGCGCTGGTTCGCGAAGAAGGAATATGCCGACCTGCTCCACGAGGACGTCGCGCTCCGCAAGCAGCTCAAGGAGCGGCTGAAATCTGCCGGCGTCGATACGATCGACATCGAGCGCGCGGCCAACAAGCTGGTGGTGCGCATCTACACCGCGCGCCCCGGAATCATCATCGGCCGCAAGGGCTCGGAAATCGACAAGCTGAAGAACGAAGTGCAGAAGCGCACGAACCGCGAAGTGCACATCGACATTCAAGAAGTGCACCGGCCGGAGCTCGCGGCGCAGCTGGTGGCGGAATCGATTGCGCTGCAGCTTGAAAAGCGCGTCGCGTTTCGCCGGGCGATGCGCAAGGCGGTCGACTCGGCGCTGCGGTTCGGATGCAAGGGAATCAAGGTTCGCGTTGCAGGACGCCTGAACGGCGCGGAAATCGCGCGCAAGGAATGGTATCTGCAGGGGCGGCTGCCGCTGCAGACGCTCCGCGCGGAAATCGATTACGGCACGGCCGAGGCGCAAACCACGTACGGCCTGATTGGCGTAAAGTGCTGGGTTTTCCAGGGCGAAAAGGTTCCGGAGCGCGGCAAACGCGGACCCGGCGCCGAAGCGTAAGGAAACGGGCAAACGACTATGTTGATGCCGAAGAAAGTGAAGTACCGCAAGCAGCAGCGCGGCCGGCGCACGGGCAAGGCCTGGCGCGGCGGCTCGCTCGCGTTTGGCGAGTACGGCCTGAAGGCGCTCGAGCCCGCGTGGATCACGGACCGGCAAATCGAAGCGGCGCGCGTGGCCATCACGCGCTTCATCAAGCGGGGTGGAAAGCTCTGGATTCGCGTGTTTCCGGACAAACCGTTCACGAAGAAGCCGGCCGAAACGCGCATGGGCAAGGGCAAAGGGCCGCCGGAGCGCTGGGTGGCGGTGGTCAAGCCGGGCCGCTTGATGTTCGAAATGTCCGGCATCGACCTCGCGTCGGCCAAGGAGGCGATGGACCTGGCGGCGCACAAGCTGCCGATCGCCACGCGGTTCGTCACGCGGGCGGAGGAACTCTGATGGCGCGGCGAATGGAGAAGTTCCGGGAAATGAACGCGAACGAGCTGGAAATTCAGCAACGCGAGCTCGCGGAACAGATTTTCCGCCTGCGCTTTCAGCTCTCGACGGGGCAATCCGAGGGTCTCAAGAAGCTTCGCGAAACGAAGCGGGACCTCGCGCGCGTGAAGACGCTTCTGCGCGAAGCGGAATTGAGGAAGGCGTAATGGCAAACGAAGCGGGAGCGGCACAGATGGAGACCGAAAAGCGGGCGGCTCGCCAGGAACTTGTGGGCGTGGTGACGAGCACGAAGATGCAGAAGACGATCGTCGTGAAGGTCACGCGGACCACCCAGCACCCGCTTTACGAGCGAGTCATCCGCTCCGGCAAGAAATACTACGCCCACGACGAAGGCGCGGAAGCGCGCGTCGGCGACGTGGTTCGGATCGCCTCCACGCGCCCGCTGTCGAAACTCAAGCGCTGGCGCCTGAAGGAAGTCATCGCGCGGTCGACGCGCGTTGCCCGGACGAAGGGATAGGGAGCACGACCATGGTTCAGATGCGCACATGGCTGACGGTTGCCGATAATTCCGGCGCGCGTCAGATCACCTGCATCCTTCCGATTGGAGGAGATGCAGGCCTGGTGGCCGGCCTCGGCGACGTCATCACGGCTGCCGTGAAGGAAGCGACACCGGACGGCCAGGTGAAGAAGGGCAAGGTTGTGAAGGCGGTTGTGGTACGCACGAGAAAAGAACACCGGCGCAGGGACGGAACGTACATCCGGTTTGACGATAATGCCGCCGTGCTGATCAACGATGCGGGCGAGCCGATCGGGACGCGCGTTTTCGGGCCGGTGGCGCGGGAGCTGCGAGAGAAGAAGTTCACGAAGATCATCTCGCTGGCTCCGGAAGTGTGGTAACGATGCGAGAAACGAAAATTACGAAGGTTCATCTGGGGATTCGGCACGGCGACATGGTGAAGGTCATGGCAGGCCGGTCGAAGGGCAGGACCGGGAAGGTGCTGTCGGTCAACTCCGCCAAGGGCACGGTGACCGTCGAGCACGCCAACATGATCAAGCGCCACACACGCCCGAACCCTTCGAAGAATGTGAAGGGCGGCATTCTCGAAAAAGAGGGGCCGGTTCACGTTTCGAACGTGATGCTGGTTTGCCCCGGATGCGGCAAGCACACGCGCGTCGGGCACACGACGCTGCCGGACGGCACGAAGGTGCGCTCCTGCCGCCGTTGCAACACGGCATTCGAGCACTAGAACCGGAAGAAGAGGCCACGGAAAGATGATCAGCCGTTTGCATGAGAAATACAGAAAAGACGCGGTGCCCGCGCTGACGAAGCGTTTCGGCTACAAGAACACGATGGCCGTCCCGCGCGTTTCGAAAGTGACGCTCAATATCGGGCTGGGCGAAGCGAGCCAGAACGTGAAGCTGCTGGATACGGCGGCCGCGGAGCTGGGCCAAATCGCGGGACAGAAGCCCGTGATTACGCGCGCGAAGAAGTCCATCGCGAATTTCAAGATTCGCAAGGGCATGGCGATCGGCTGCATGGTCACGCTGCGCGGCGAACGCATGTACGAGTTCATCGACCGGCTTGCCGCCGTCGTGCTTCCGCGCGTCCGCGACTTCAAGGGCCTGCCGCCGAATTCGTTCGATGGCCGCGGCAACTATACTTTGGGGCTGAAGGATCAGCTGGTGTTTCCGGAAATCGATTACACGCGCGTGGACAAAATCAAGGGAATGAACATCACGATCACCACGACCGCCCACAGCGACGAAGAAGGCCGCGAGCTGCTGAAGCTGCTCGGCATGCCGTTTCGGCCGTAAGGGCGGGGCGTAAGGAGAGCGACGGAGCATGGCTCGAGACAGTCAATTCGCAAAGATGCGGCGGAAGCCGAAGTTCAAGATTCGCCGGCGCAACCGCTGCCGGATCTGCGGGCGGCCGCGCGGCTACATCCGCAAGTTCGAAATGTGCCGCATCTGTTTTCGCGGCCTGGCGCTCAAGGGAGAAATTCCCGGCGTCGTGAAGGCAAGCTGGTAGAAAGGGACTAGGAAAACGGAATGATCACCGATCCCATCGCCGATATGCTGACGCGGATTCGGAACGCGGCGCGCGCGAAGCACCCGCGCGTCGACCTGCCGTCGTCGAAGCTCAAGATCGAAATCGCGCGGATACTCAAGGAAGAAGGCTATCTCGCGAATTTCAAGCTCGTCGAAGAAAAGGGCAAGAAGACGCTGCGCGTCTTTTTGCGGTATACGCCGGACCGCCGCAGCGTCATCACTGACCTGCGCCGGGTTTCCCGGCCGGGGTCGCGCCGCTACGTGGGCAAGTTCGGCATTCGCCCTGTGGTTGGCGGAATGGGAATCTCGATTCTTTCGACGCCGCGCGGCTTGATGACGGGCCACGTGGCCCGCAAGGAAGGCGTCGGCGGCGAGTTGTTGTGCGAGGTCTGGTAGAGAGGGTTCGATAGAGCCATGTCGCGAATCGGAAACAAGATCATTGTGATCCCGTCGGGCGTGAAGGTGCAGCTCAAGGACGGCGCCGTCGAAGTGCAGGGTCCCAAGGGCAAGATGACGGTCCCGGTTCCTCGCGGGATCGAGTTCGAGCAGAAGGACGGCTCGCTCCTTGCCAAGCGCGCTTCGGAAGAGCATCGCGCGCTGCACGGACTCGCGCGCGCCCTGGTGGCGAACGCGGTCACGGGCGTTACGCAGGGATTCAAGAAGGAGCTCGACATCGTGGGCGTCGGCTATCGCGCGGAAGTGAAAGGCAAGAGCGTCGTTTTGGCGCTCGGCTATTCGCATCCGATCGATTTCCCGATTCCCGAAGGCATCCAGATCACGGTGGACAAACAGACGCATCTGACGGTTTCGGGCGCGAACAAGAATCAGGTGGGACAGATCGCCGCAAACCTGCGCGCGCTGCGGCCGCCCGATCCGTACAAGCAGAAGGGCATTCGCATCACGGGCGAGCGGCTCAAGAAGAAAGCCGGCAAGGCCGGCGCCAAGACGGCGGCGTAGCTCGGCGGGAAAAGGAGAACGAGCGTGGCAGCACCGGTTCGAAGATTATCGCGCGAAGAGCACCGCCGGCGGATTCACGTCCGCATGCGCAAGAGCATGGCGGGCACGCCGGATCGCCCGCGCCTTTGCGTCCATCGTTCGGGCAAGCACATCCGCGCGCAGGTGGTGGACGACCAGAAGGGCGCGACGCTCGTCTCCGCCAGCTCGCTTGACAAGGAAGTGCGCGGCGTCATCAAGGGTGGCGGCAATATCGCCGCCTCGAAGGTCGTCGGAAAAATCATCGCGGAACGCGCCCGCGCGAAGGGCATCGAGAAAGTGGTATTCGACCGCGGCGGCTACCAGTATCACGGCCGCGTGCAGGCGCTCGCGGAAGCGGCCCGGGAGGCGGGCCTGAAGTTCTGAAAACTATGCCGAAACAAGAGCTCAAAGACACCCTTTCCATTCGCCGTCCGATTGACGCCAATCAGGCGAACTTGAAGGATCAAGTCGTTTCGATCAACCGCGTCACGAAAGTCGTGAAGGGCGGCAAGAACCTGAGTTTCTCGGCGCTCGTTGTGGTTGGCGACCAGAGCGGCCACGCCGGATTCGGCATGGGCAAGGCGCGCGAAGTTCCCATGGCCATCCGCAAAGCGATCGAACAGGCGAAGAAGAACATGGTCAAGCTCAACCTGAAAGGCTCGACCATTCCGCATCAGGTGCTCGGCTCCTACGGTTCCGGGCAGGTGCTGCTCAAGCCCGCGCCCGAAGGGACCGGCGTGATTGCGGGCGGACCGGTGCGCGCCGTGATGGAAGTCGCGGGAATTCAGAACGTGCTCACGAAATCACTCGGCACGTCGAACCCGCATAACGTGATCAAGGCGACTTTTGACGCGCTCCTGCACCTGAAGGACGCGGCAAAGGTTGCGGAATCCCGGGGCAAGGGCGCGGCGGAGGAAGCCACGGCGGCTTCTTAGCCCGAACGGCAAAAATCTATGGCAACGGCGAAAAAGAAATCAGGAACGCTGAAGATCAAGTGGGTGCGAAGTTTCATCGGCTGTCCTCGCGACATGCGGCAGACGATTCGCGGGCTGGGATTTCGCCGCATGCAGCAGGTGGTCGAGCGGCCGGACACGCCAGCGATTCGCGGAATGATCGCGAAGGTGCACCACTTGGTGGAAATCGAGAATTAGATGGCGATCAAACCGACACTCTCCAATTTGAAGCCGCCGCGCGGCTCGCGTCACCGCAAAGTGCGCGTGGGTCGCGGCATGGGCTCGAAGATGGGCAAGACCGCCGGCGCGGGCAACAAGGGACAGCAGTCCCGGCGCGGCTATTCGCGGCGCGCGGGTTTTGAAGGCGGCCAGATGCCGCTGCACCGGCGCCTTCCGAAGCGCGGCTTCTCGAGCCCGTTTCCGAAGGAGTTCGCGGTCGTCAACGTCGAAAGCCTCAACGCTTTCGCGGCGGGCGACACCGTCACTCCCGAGGCGCTTGCCGTGCGGGGCCTTGTGCGCGCCGTGCGTGACGGCGTGAAGATTCTCGGCGACGGAGAGCTGAAAGTCGCGCTCACCGTGCAGGCCCACAAGTTCAGCAAGTCGGCGCAGGAGAAAATCACCGGCGCCGGAGGGAAGGCCGAAGTACTGCAATGAGGAAGCTGATCGAGGCATTTCGGAATATTTTCAGCATGCCGGACCTGCGGAACAGGTGTCTGTTCACGCTGGCCCTGCTGGCCGTGTACCGCCTCGGGAGCCACATCCCGACGCCCGGCATCAATACCGATCTGCTCGAACAGCTTTTCAACCAATATCAGGGTTCCGCGCTCGGAATTTTCAACCTCTTCAGCGGCAATAACCTTCGCCGGCTGACGATTTTTGCGCTCGGCATCATGCCGTACATCACGGCTTCGATCATTCTTCAGTTGCTCGTCGTCGTGTGGCCGTATCTCGAGCGCCTCCAGAAGGAAGGCGAGCTGGGCCGCCGCAAGATCACCCAGTACACGCGCTATTTGACCATCATCCTCAGCGCCTTCCAGTCATTCACGATTGCGCTCACCCTGATGCGTCAGAACTACCTCGGCCAGGCCCTCGTCTACCATCCCGGGCCGCGCTTCATCCTGATGACCATGCTGACCCTGACCACCGGCTCGGCCTTCATCATGTGGCTCGGCGAGCAGATCAGCGACCGCGGAATCGGAAACGGCATGTCGCTCATCATATTTGCTGGCATCGTGGTTGGCCTTCCGGCGGGCGTCAAGGATCTCTGGGACAAGGTCGAGACCCGGCAATGGGGTTCGTTCACTCCGATTGCGGTCCTCGCGATTCTCGTGCTGATGGCCGCGGTGATCGCCTTCATCGTGCTGGTCGAAGGTGCGCAGCGACGCATACCGGTGCAGTACGCCAAGCGCGTCATGGGACGCAAGGTGATGGGCGGCCAGATGACGTACCTGCCCCTGCGCGTGAACTCCGGTGGCGTGATTCCGCCGATTTTCGCCAGCTCGTTGCTGACGTTTCCGCAGACCCTGGCGCTGATCTTTCAGAAGAAGTCGCCGCTGTTTGAGAAGTTTGCGCGGTCGATTTCCTGGGGCGAGCCGCTGTATACGGTCGTCTACGTCACGCTGATCATCTTTTTCGCGTTCTTTTATGTGGGGATTATTTTTAATCCAACCGAGCTGGCCGACAACATGCGCAAGTACGGCGGCTTCATTCCTGGCATTCGTCCGGGCCGCAATACGTCCGAGCACATCAATCGGATCTTGACGCGGTTGACGTTCGTCGGCGGCGTTTACCTGGCAGCGGTTTGCCTGCTTCCCGAATGGCTGATGCAGGGAGTTCACCTGCAGCATCTCTGGCTGGTTGGCAATTGGTTTGATACCCACATGTGGCGCTTCGTTCTCGATGGGCTCGGGTTCCAGTTCTACTTTGGCGGAACGTCGCTCCTCATCGTCGTAGGTGTCGCGATGGACACCGTGCAGCAGCTCGAAGCGCAGCTCGTGATGCGCAATTACGAAGGGTTCGTTCGAAAGGGCCGAGTGCGCAGTCGTCGCAGTTAATGCGGTGGACGGCGTTGGGTTGCAAGGCTCGCGCCTGCAATCCCTGGGTCTGAGACGATGGCTCTGAACCGGGCGTTGATTTTTCTGGGTCCGCCGGGCGCGGGAAAAGGCACCCAGGCGAAGCGCGTTGCTCAGCGCCATCACGTCCCGCACCTTTCGACGGGCGACATGCTGCGCGATGCGATCGCCCACGGAACCAGGCTCGGCTTGGTCGCCAAGCCGATCATGGATCGCGGCGATCTAGTGCCCGACGATCTCGTGATGGCCATGGTCGAGGAAAGGCTCGCGGAGCCCGATTGCGTCGGCGGCTTTATTTTCGACGGCTTTCCGCGAACGTTGCCGCAGGCGGAGATGCTGGAAAGCGTTCTCGCGCGTCGCGGGTTCGGCGAGCCGCTGGTCGTCGATTTTCGGGTTGACGAACAGACGCTCCTGCGGCGCTTGGCGGGCCGGTGGATGTGCGGCAAGTGCGGCGCGATTTACAACGTGTACGACGCGCCTCCCAAAGCCGCTGGGACTTGCGATATCGACGGCGGCAAGCTGATTCAGCGCCCGGATGACCGGCCGGAAGTTGTCACGGAGCGCCTGCGCGCTTACGAGCGCCAGACCAAGCCGCTGACCGACTATTACCGCCGGCAGGGCGTGCTTGAGGTTGTGGACGCGTCGGCCGGAGTCGAGGAAGTGGGCCGCGCGGTGGCCGAGATACTGGAGCGCGCACAAAAGCGAGATGGTCATCTGTAAATCGCCGGCGGAACTCGAGAAGATGCACCGCGCGGGACTTATCGTCTGGGGCGCGCTCGAAGAAATGCGGGGGATGGCGAAGCCCGGTGTTGCGACGAAGGAGCTCGACGCCTTCGCCGAAGCGTACACCGCCGAGCATCACGCGCGGCCTGCGTTCAAGGGTTATCGCGGATATCCTGGTTCGGTCTGCACGTCGATCAACCAGGAAGTCGTGCATGGGATTCCGTCGCCGAGCCGCCGCCTGAAGGAAGGCGACATCCTCTCGATGGATTTCGGCGTCGAGATGGACGGCTACTTTGCCGACGCGGCGCTGACGGTTCCCGTCGGGCAGATAACGCCCGAGCGAGAAAAGCTGCTGCGGGTGACGCGCGAATCGCTCGAGCACGCGATTGATAAAGTTCGGCCCGGCAATCGGCTTGGCGACGTCTCGGCCGCCGTGCAGGAGTGGGTCGAAAAGAACGGCTTCTCCGTGGTCCGCGAGTTTGTCGGTCACGGGATTGGCACGCAGATGCACGAGGACCCGCAGCTCCCGAACTACGGTTTTCCGGGACAGGGGGCGCGCCTGCAGGAAGGCATGGTCCTCGCCATCGAGCCCATGGTGAATCGCGGCGGGCCGGGCGTGCGGGTGCTCGAGGACGACTGGACGGCCGTTACCACCGACGGCAGCGATTCGGCGCATTTCGAGCACACGGTCGCGGTCACGTCCAGCGGCCCGTGGATCTTGACGCGGCCGAAGGCGGCAACTGGGCCGGTGTGGTAATCGGTCGTCGGGTGCTGTAAGAGACGTTTCGATTTTCTCGATAGGAGCGCATGGCAAAGAGGCCGGAGCAGCCGAAAAAGCCGGGCGAGGGAAGCGGCAAGGAAGACGCCATTGAAGTGATGGCCATCGTGATCGAGCCGCTACCGAATGCGATGTTTCGAGTCGAGCTCGAAAACAAGCATCAGGTCCTGGCTCATATTTCGGGAAAGATGCGGAAGAATTTCATTCGCATCCTTCCCGGAGACCGCGTTGCGGTCGAGCTTTCGCCCTACGACCTCACGCGCGGCCGGATTGTTTACCGGTACAAGTAAGGAAGAATGGAGTCGAGATGAAGGTTCGGGCATCGGTCAAGAAAATTTGTATGAAGTGCAAGATTGTCCATCGGCGGGGCGTGGTCCGCGTGATTTGCGTGAATCCGAAGCACCGCCAGCGCCAAGGGTAGGGTCTCAGGGTTTGTACTGACAAACCCTGAGCTAAAGAAGAGGGGGCAGCAAATGGCACGTATCGCAGGCGTGGATCTTCCGCCCAACAAGCGGTTGTGGATTGGCCTCACCGCCATCTACGGCATCGGGCAGGAGCGCGCGCGGTCGCTCGCGGCAAAAGCGAACGTCGATCCGACAAAGAAGGTGAAGGACCTCACCGAAGAGGAAGTGACGCGCCTCCGCGCCGCGATTGAAGCCGAGGGCCGCGTCGAAGGCGATCTCCGCAAGGAAACGCAGATGAACATCCGGCGGCTGATCGAAATTCAGTGCTACCGCGGGCTGCGGCATCGCCGCAATCTGCCGGTGCACGGGCAGCGTACGCACACGAACGCGCGCACCCGGAAGGGGCCGCGCAAGGGCGCGGTCGCGGCGAAGAAGAAAGTGATGGCTCGCAAGTAAAGCGGCATTCGGAGAGGACATCAACTTGGCTAAAGAACCGCAGGACGCGGCTGCTGCTCCGGCAGCAGCGGCGAAAACGACGAAGCGGAAAAAGGAATTTCGCAAGAAGCGTGAGAAGCGCGTCGTGCCGCACGGCGTCGTCTGCATTCAGGCGACGTTCAACAACACGATCATCACGCTCACCGATCCGGACGGCCGCGCGGTCAGTTGGGCTTCTGCCGGTTCGGTCGGCTTCAAGGGTTCGCGCAAGGGCACGCCGTATGCCGCGCAGCAGGCGGCCATGAATGCCGCGGGAGTCGCGCGCGATCAGTACGGAATGAAGTCGGTCGAGGTTCGCGTGAAGGGGCCCGGAGCAGGCCGCGAGTCCGCGGTTCGCGCGCTCGCGTCGTCCGGATTGCATATCAATTCGATCAAGGACGTCACGCCCGTTCCGCACAACGGCTGCCGCCCGCCCAAGCGCCGCCGCGTGTAAGGGTGGAGGCCCCGGCTTCTAGTCGGGGGAGCAGGGCCTTTAGGCCCTGCGAAGGACCGCGATCGACGGAAGCGGGCTTTAGCCCTGGGGTTGTGGTTCGCATCAGGACGATAAGGAGAGCATCACTTGGCAAGACATCGTGAAGCGGTATGCCGGCTGTGCCGTCGGGAAGGGATGAAACTCTTCCTCAAGGGCCTCCGGTGTTTTACGGAAAAGTGCGCCATCGAGAAGCGCAATTTCATTCCCGGCCAGCACGGCCAGGCGCGCCGCGCGAAGATGGTCGGTTACGGCGTGCAGTTGCGCGAAAAGCAGAAGGTAAAGCGCACCTACGGCCTGCTCGAGCGGCAGTTCCGCAACTATTTCGAAAAAGCGGTCCGCACGAAGGGGCCCACGGGATCGAACCTGATGGTCATGCTCGAGCGCCGTCTCGACAACGTCGTTCATCGCATGGGACTGGCCGGTTCGCGCTCGCAGGCGCGGCAGCTCGTGCTCCACGGGCACATCCGCGTGAAGGGGCAGAAGGTTAACATCCCGAGCTACTTGGTGCAAGTTGGCGACGAGATCGCCCTCAAGGAAAAGATGCACCAGAACGCCATGATCCTCGAAGCGCGGAATCTCGCGCAGAGCCAGGGCGTTGCTCCGTGGCTCGACATCGATCGGGAGAACTTCAAGGCGCGCGTCGTGGCGCTGCCGCGTCGCGAAGACGTGCAGACGCCGCCGATGAACGAGCAGCTCATCGTCGAGCTCTACTCGAAGTAGCGCGCTCCCGATTCACGCAAAGAGTTTTCTTTGGCCCGCTGCGGGCGGGCCGGAAGGAAGGGCAAAGATGTGGAAGGGCTTTCAGAAACCAAAGCGGTTGGCTGCAGAACCCGAAACGCTCACCGATAAGTTCGGGCGATTCTCCGCGCAGCCTTTCGAGCGCGGTTGGGGAACTACGGTGGGGAACGCGCTGCGGCGCGCTCTTCTGAGTTCGATCGAAGGCGCCGCGATCACGGCAGTGAAGATCGAAGGCGTGCTGCACGAGTTTTCGCCGATTCCCGGCGTCGTGGAGGATGCTACCGACATCATCCTCAACATCAAGCAGATTCCGCTGAAGCTGAACACGGACCAGCCCAAGACGATCACGCTCAACGTCGATACGCCCGGGCCGGTCACCTCCGCGAAGATCGAAGAGGATGCGGACATCGCCGTTCTCGACAAGAACGTTTACATCGCCACCGTCAGCGAGGGCGGCAAGCTCGAGCTCGAACTGCGCGTGAAGAACGGCCGCGGCTACGTCGCCGCCGACCGCAACTTCGACGAAGACCTGCCGATCGGCTACATCCCGATCGACTCCGTGCACTCGCCGGTGCGCAAGGTCAACTACTCGGTAGAAGCGGCGCGTCTCGGCCAGATGACGGACTATGAAAAGCTCACGCTCGAGGTTTGGACCAACGCCGCGATCACTCCGCAGGACGCCATCGGCCTGGCCGCGAAGCTGATGAAGGACCACATGAGCATCTTCATCAACTTTGAGGAGCAGCCCGAGCTTCCCGAAGAAGTGGTCGAGAATTACGCCGACCCGCGCCTCGAATACCTCGACCGTTCCGTCGAGGAACTCGAGCTCTCGGTCCGCTCGTACAACTGCCTGAAGAACGCGAACATCCAGAATTTGCGCGAGCTCGTGCAGAAGACCGAATCCGAAATGCTCAAAACCAAGAATTTCGGCCGCAAGTCCCTCAACGAGATCAAGGACATCCTGCAGAAGATGGGCTTGAGCCTCGGCATGAAATTCGACGAGCACGGCCGCATCATCTGGCCGCCGCTCCCGAGCCAGACGGCCCCGCCGCCGTCCGAGGGGGACGCGACCGCACTCTAATTCGCGGATGCGAAGATGAGACACCTCAAATCAGGCTACAAGCTCGGCCGCAACCCCGCGCATCGCCGCGCGACGTTGCGGAATCTCGTCACGAACCTCATCGAGAAGGAGCGTATCGAGACCACGTTGCTTCGCGCCAAAGCGGCTCGCCCGCTCGCCGAACGCATGATCACGCTCGGCAAACGCGATTCGCTTCATGCGCGCCGGCAGGCGGCGGCCTTCTTGATGACCACTGGCGCCACGCAAAAGCTGTTCAGCGACCTCGCTCCTCGGTTCGCCGAACGGCCGGGCGGCTACACGCGCATCGTCCGCACCGGCTGGCGCATCGGCGACGGCGCCGAGCTAGCCATCCTCGAGTTCATCGGCTCCGAATTGAAGAAGAAAGAGAAGAAGCCGAAGAAGGGCACCGAGGAAGTGGCTCCGGAAGAAGAGAAGGAAGCCGTCGGCGCAGAGAAATAGCAACCGTCTCGTAGGGGCGCTGCTTGGTGCGCCCCTTTTTCCTCCGCGTCTGTAGTCCCTATGTCCGGGACCCTCGGATCTGATCGATTGCTTTGGACGGCAGGTCGCAGAGCGGCCCTTCGTGCTTTCCGCTTCACACGACTAGGCTCAAAACTGCAGCCGACACCCAATGCCCGATAAACAAAGCTAGGACGATCCACAAAATCGCCGCGAAGTAGAGTATACGGAAGTATCGCTCCTGCACCGATACTGGTTGTTCTTTGATTCGGGCTCCTATGCTCCTACCCGCCCCGAACATCGTCCACGCACAGCCGATTCCAAGCGCTACGCCGATCGCGATAGCCAGCGCATAGCCTCCGAAGCCAGCTCTCGCCAGGCTCGATGATGCGATAGCACCGCTGATCGGCGCGACAAAACAAACACCTTCTAGCAAGTGCCACAGAGTCACAGTTCCCTCTCGTTTTGCGCAGGTTTCTCTCGCCTCGCCTCGCGCAAATGGGCCCACATCATCACCAGCGCGGCAATTGCCTGCGCCGCAATTCCGCCCGTCGTGTCGAGCAGGACGTCCGCCACCGCCGGCCCGCGCCCCGGCACGAACATTTGGTGGAACTCGTCGAGCGACGCGTAGCACGCCACCAGCCCGATCGCCACCAGCGCCCACGCCAGCTTGATTCCGCGGTTCGGCCCGCGAATGCTGCGCAGCAACAGCCAGCTGAGAATGAAATATTCGACGAAGTGTCCGCACTTGCGGATCACGTGGTGCATCTGGAACAGGGTGTGCTGCGAAGCGCCCGGGAACAGCCAGTGCAGCACGGGAACGATGATGCGGCTCGTATTCTCAGACGTGAATGCGCCCGTGGAAAACGTCGAAATCACCGCGGCCCACACGAGCACCGGCCACCATCGCTTGAGCCACGCCATCTACAATGACCGCCTGATTCCGGCGACACGCCCTTTGAATGGTTCGCGAGTGGATTCCTGCATTATTCGAGCCGGTAGTTGGGCGCTTCGCGAGTGATGATCACGTCGTGGACGTGGCTCTCGCGCAGCCCCGCCGCGGAAATCCGGATGAACTTGCTCCGCTCCTGAAGTTCCGTCAGATTCGTCACGCCGCAGTATCCCATGCCGCTGCGCAGCCCGCCGACCAGCTGCTCCACCAGTCCCGCGAGCGGCCCTTTGTACGGCACCTGGCCTTCGATGCCCTCGGGCACCGATTTTCCGCGCGCGGCGCCCTCCTGCGCGTAGCGGTCCGCCGAGCCCGCCTCCATTGCGCCGATCGATCCCATGCCTCGGTACGACTTGAACGTGCGGCCCTGATACAGAATCGTTTCGCCCGGCGACTCCTCGGTGCCGGCGAAGAGTCCGCCAATCATCACGCACGATGCGCCCGCCGCCAGCGCCTTCGTGATGTCGCCCGAAAACTTCACGCCGCCGTCGGCGATCAGCGGGACGCCGCTGCCTTTCGCGGCGCGCGCGCATTCCATAATCGCAGTGATTTGTGGCACGCCCGCGCCCGTCACCACGCGCGTCGTGCAGATCGATCCCGGCCCGATGCCGATCTTGAGGCCGTCGATCCCGAGCGCGATCAGGTCGTGCGCGCCTTCCGCCGTCGCCACGTTCCCCGCCACAAGTTGAACTTCCGGCAGCCGCCGCTTGATTTCGCGGATCGCGTCCATCACGCGCGTCGTGTGCCCGTGCGCCGTGTCGATTGCCAGCACGTCCGCCTTCTCGTGCGCCAGCTCCTGCGCGCGTTCCACGAAATCGCCCGTCGCTCCGATCGCCGCGCCCACTCGCAGCCGGCCCTGGTCGTCTTTCGCCGCGCTCGGGAACTCCATTTTCTTCTGAATGTCCTTTACCGTGATCAGGCCCTTGAGGTTGAAATCCTTGTCGACCACCAGCAGCTTCTCGATGCGATGCCGCTGCAGAATCCGCTCCGCTTCGTCGAGTGTCGTGCCCACCGGCACGGTGACGAGATTGTCCTTCGTCATCACCGCGCTCACCGGCTGCTCCAGGTTGCGCTCGAACCGCAAATCGCGGTTCGTCAGGATGCCCACCAGCCGCGGCCCGCGCGTCACCGGCAGCCCGGAAACGCGGTACTTCGTCATGATCTCCAGCGCCTGCCGCACGGACATTTCCGGCGCGATCGTCACCGGGTCCACGATCATTCCGCTTTCCGAGCGCTTCACGCGGTCCACTTCCTCGGCCTGCCGGTCGATCGACATGTTCCGGTGAATGAACCCGATGCCGCCCTGCCGCGCGATTGCGATCGCCAGCCGCGAGTCCGTCACCGTATCCATCGCCGCCGCCACGATCGGTATGTTCAGCGAGATTCGCCGCGAAAGGCACGTGCGCGTGTCCGTCTGCGTCGGCAGAATCGAAGACTTGCCCGGCAGCAGCAGCACGTCGTCAAACGTCAGCGCTTCCGGTATCGCTCCCTCAATCATTCATTGCTCCCATCGCCCATAAACATTAAAGCCCAGCAAACTTCGCTGGGCGCAAGCACCACTCTCTTTGTGAGAGGCAACCCTCATCGTGAATCTGTCGATTTTAGGACCATCGCCGCGCGAAATCAAGGCGCCGGCCTTGCCGCCTCTGGCGCCCGCCCCGTGCTCCCGCGAAATCGGCTGTGCCTCTCTCCCGTCGGAATATATACTTCCGGCTTCGGCCGCGTCCGGGCACGCTTCGGGGCTAGGAGAACGCGCGATCATGACGGACAGGACATGGCTGCTCGGTCTGTCGATTCTTGCGACTGTCGCCGCTGTCCTCCTGCTCCTTCGCAACGCGAAAGTGGAAGCGCTCTTTCATCTGCACGTTCGCGACCGGCCCAGGCGCCGCCTTCTCCTCGCGGCGATCGGATTCTTCTTCACGTTTGCGGTCGCGCGCGCGATCGCTTACGCCGCGTACCGCGACGTCGGCCCTTTTCACTACGTCTACGTCCGCGGGACGCACATCCACCATCTCGTCTGGGGGATTCTGCTCCTGCTCGTCGTGGGGTTCTGCTGGTTGATCGAAGTCGGGACGGGCGCCCGCGCTTCCTCTCTCCTGGCCAGCCGCTTGATGTCTTTGCTCTACGGCATCGGCGCCGCGCTTACCCTCGACGAGTTCGCGCTCTGGCTGAACGTTGAGGAAGGTGTCTACTGGACCCGCCGCGACCTGATCAGCCTTGACGCTGTGATCCTATTCGGCGCCGCCCTGCTCATCGGCATCTGGGGACGCGCCTTCCTCAAGGCCCTCGGCCTCGAACTCTGGCACTCCCGCCGCAAGCCCCGCCAAATCGGCGCCCGCCCGTAGGGGCTCGTCTAAACTCCGCGTCCTGCTTGCGCCCAGAAGAAGTATCACTCGAACCTCCGAAAGGCGAAGCGTCTCTTCTTTCCGTGGTTCGCTGTTGTTCTTCGCCGGTTGCGCAACCGCGCCAGAGCCCCTACGATGGATGTGTGACGGACGACTTCATCCCGCTGCGCTGGCTCCGCAATCCGCACTTGATGACGATTGCCGCCAGCTTCTGGCGGCGCCGCTATCCTCGCCTTCCGAACGGCATGCGCCGGCTCTTCGAGGTTGAGCCCGGCTCGCGCGTCGGCGGCGTTTGCCATTGGCAGCCCGACCCGCCCGCGCATCCGACGCTCGTCCTCCTGCACGGCCTCGAAGGCTCGATCGATTCGGGCTATATGCTGGGTACGGCGGAAAAGGCGTTCGCCGCCGGATTCAATGTCGTGCGCCTCAATCAGCGAAATTGCGGCGGTACGGATGACCTCACGCCGACGCTCTACCACTCGGGATTGAGCGGTGACGTTCGCGCAGTCCTGCTCGAATTGATCGCCACAGACCATCTGCCGCAGCTTTTTGCCGCCGGATTTTCGATGGGTGGAAACCTCGTCCTGAAAATGGCGGGAGAATTCGCGGACGCCGCGCCGCCGGAGATTCGCGGATTCGTCGCCGTCGCGCCGGCGTTCGATCTTGCGGCTTGTGCCGACGCTCTCGGCGAGCCGCGCAATTTCATCTACGAGCATCATTTCGTCACGCGTCTCAAACGACGCATGCGGCACAAGGCGAAAGTATTTCCGGAGCGCTATCCGGTCGACGGCATGCGGAATATCCAAAGCGTGCGTGAGTTCGACGAGCTGATCACCGCGCGATTCTGCGGGTTCGCGGGCGCCGACGATTATTACCGGCGGTCGAGCGCGCTGCGCCTGGTCGCCTCGATTCGCCGTCCGACGCTGATTCTGACCGCGAAGGACGATCCGTTCGTGCCGTTCGCCGCTTTCGAGGATCCCTCCCTCGCCGCGAATCCGAACGTCACGCTCCTCGCCACGGACCGCGGCGGCCACTGTGCCTTCATATCGCAAGAATCGGGCGAAGCACGATTTTGGGCCGAGGCCCGCATCGTCGACTTTTGCGCGAACCAAACACGCGACACATCATCATCGAGGAAATCATGAAGAATCGCTCTGTGCCCGCGGACATCCTGCTTTCGCATGTCGTTTACCAGAATCTTGAAGAGGCGATTGCGTGGCTGGCAAAGGCGTTCGGCTTCGTTGAGGACTATCGCTACGGCGAACCCATCAGCGGCGCGCAACTGCATCTCGGCGCCGCCTGCATCATGGTCCGGCGTGCGAAGCCGGGCGCCGCGAGCCCGAAGCAGCTTGGCTATGGAACGCAGAGCTTGACTGTATTCGTCGACGACGTGGACGCGCACTATCGCCGCGCGAAATCAGCCGGAGCCAAAATTGTGGAGGAGCCGCACGTGACCGAGTACGGCGAGCACCAGTACGGCGCCGAAGATATCGACGGCCACCACTGGCTATTTTCGAAGCACGCCCGCGATGTGAGCCCCGAGGAATGGGGAGCGACGCTCGCCAGGCGTTGAATCCGCGATGTCACGCGATCGGTGTTTCAAGCGACGGCTGGAAGCCGGGCGTGAGCAAGTGCGCTTCGCCGGATTCGCTGACGGCCATGTCGTCCTCGCAGCGCAGGCCGTAATCGCCCGGAGCGTAGATGCCGGGCTCGTTCGAAAACGTCATGTTCGCTTCGAGCTTGATGCGGCTCCCGTGCACGAGGTACGGCCACTCGTGGCCGTCCATGCCGATGCCGTGGCCGAGCCGGTGCGCGAAGAGTTTGTAGCCGGGACCGAATCCGGCGTCGATCACCACTTTGCGCGCCGCGTCGTCGACGGACCCGCATTCGTGTCCCGCGACGGCTGCGGCCAGCGCGGCGTCCTGTGCCTTGCGCACAGTCTCGAACGCGCGCTGGAGCTTTTCGCTCGGCTTGCCGAAAACGCCCGTGCGCGTCACGTCCGATCCATAACCTTCGACCGTGCACCCGTCGTCGATCAGCACGCCGTCTCCTTCGCGCAACGCGCGGTCCTCATGCGTGCCGTGCGGAAAGGCGGCGGGCCCGAACAGCGCGAACGCGTCGCCCGAAAGCCCCATCCGCTCGTAAGCGCGCCCGACCATCTCGCCGATTTCGCTCTGCCTCATTCCTTCGCGAAGGGAAGCGAACATCGCCTTGTAAACGTCGAACGTGGCCTGGCACGCGAGACGCATCAATTCGAGTTCGTGCGCGCTCTTCCGGGCGCGGCACATATGCGTGATCGGGTCGCCGCTGGCGTATTCGAACTTTGGCGCGAATTGGCGGAGGCCGTCGAAGAAAACATAGTGCGTGGTTTCCTCGACTCCGATACGCCCGGTGCGATTACCGCGCTCGCTGAGCCAGTTGCCCGCGAGCGCATACGGGCTCTCGTCCTCCTGCCATGCGCGAACTTCGATGGGCCAGCGAAGCTGTTCGCGCAGCCGGCGCTCCTCGAACGCGGGGCAGACGATCAGCGGATCGCCGCTGCGCGGAATCAGCAGCGCGACGATGCGCTCGCTGACTCCCCAGCGAATTCCGGTGAAATAGCGCAGCGTGGTTCCCGGCGTGATGTACAGCGCATCGAAGGCGGAGCCGCCCGCCCCCATCAGTTGCTGCGCGTGGGCGATGCGGCCCTGAAATTCCTCCACGCGAATCGGTTTCACGCGGTCGCCGAGCGGCTTCAGCGCGTCGAATGCCGGCGGAAGCGGCGCGCAGCCTTCGGGCGGTGCCGCGCCGAGCGCGGACGAAGGCCCCGAAAGCGTGTTTGCAGCGAGTGCGCCGCCTGCGATGGAGGCGGTCTTGAAGAGGTCGCGTCGCGAAAGCTTCATGTGGTTTCCTCGCAATCGATGGGATGGCTGCTAGTGAAAATGCGAAATCAAGACGGCGTCGGTAACGTCCTGGCCGCGCGAATAGGCGATCTGTTTCCCATCCGGCGAAACGCTGAACGCCCAGATGTGCGATTCCTGCGGAAAGGTCGCGATTCTCTTTGGCGGCATTGCAGGAGCGCCCGGAGCGTCGACCGGCTGGGCCCACAAGGATGGAATCTCCTCTTTCCGCACCTGGTACAGGATGTCGCGTCCGTCCCTGGTCCATTCGAGCTTGTGCCCGCCGTCGCCCTCCCAGACCACTTCATTGGGCACGTCGTAAAGGCTTCGAACTTCCCCTCCTTGCAGCCCGACGATCGCAATTTTCGGAGGCTTCGCCGGATCCGGCGAATAGAACCCGGCGACGGAGCTTCCCTCGGGAGAAACCTGCCCCTGCTCGATCAGTTCCTTGGTGATTCGAACGGGAGTGCCGCCGTCGATCGGGATGCGCATGAGTCCGCCCGAATCGCTGGCGTCGTCGTACACGACGAAGGTGCCATCCGGAGAGCAACTCGGAAAAACGTCCGCGTTTCCGGTCGTGATCTGTTTCAAGTTTCCGCCATCCATATCCGCGCGCCACACCGAAATGCCCTTCGACTGGTTTCCGCTTCCGAAAACGAAATGCTCGCCGTCGCCACAGGCCGAAGGCCACAGGGAAGTCGTGCCGGCCAGGGGAATGTCGTGGAGGTTGCTGCCGTCCGGTGCGGTAGTGGCAAGGCGCATCGCCCCGGAAGTGTAATAGCCGAACAGAATCGCGTCGGGCGCTCCCCACGAAAGCCCGACGACGCCGTCCGCGCGGCCTACGCCGGAAGTGATCTGGCGTGGCGAGGAAAAGGAAGCCGCGCCGCCCATACTGGTCACCCAGATAGTCCCGGTGAGGGTCAACTGAACGGTGGCGAGGGTCGAGCCATCGGCCGTGATCGTCGCACCCATGTAAAAGTTGAGATCGTTCGTGATCCGGTGCTCGCCACCGTCGGGATAATCGACTTGCCAGAGCTGGGCGTTGACGCTGGTTTGATCGACGCCCGCCGGGAAGACTATGCCGGCGCTTTCCGGCAGCCACGCCATCTGGCGCGGGTAATCCCAGTTGCGGGAACCCAACCGCGCCGCTTGGCCGGAATTCACGTCGACCGTTTCGAGCACATAGTGCTGGAAATTGCCGTCGGGCGTTTCAGACACCGCAATTCGCTTTCCGTCGGTCGACCACGCCGGGCCTTCGCTGGAGAAATGCGCGGGTTTTTGCAGGACCACAAGGTCTTTGGCGCCCGTGCCATCCGCGTTCGCCAGAATCAAGTTGGAAGTCTCAGCCTTGCTCGTTTGCCGCACAAAAACGAACTGCTTGCCGTCCGGAGAAAAACTGATGGGACTATCGACATCGACGAGAAGCTGACGCTCGGTCCCGCCAAGCGAGGGAACTTGAAAGAGCGTTCCGACTCCGATGGATTCGTCTCGCTTTACGTAATAGAGGTAATTGCCGTCAACCGAGAACGTGAGCCCGGCGATTTCACCGGGAGTTCCCGCCAGCACCTTGGCGGTGCTGCCCGTGGCGAGCTGGCGGACCCATATGCCGTGGCCGCCGTTGTCGTCTTGGACGTACGCGAGCCACTTGCCGTCGGGCGAGATCGTGGTCGAATGGATGTTGCCAGTGGAGGTGACGGGCGAGATCGACATTTGCGCGAACGAAGTCTCGGTGTGATGGCTGTAGCGATTGTGAAACGTGATGGCCGCAAGCGCGGCAAGCGCGCCAATCACGACAATGCCGAGACAAATCATCAGCCAGAACGCCGTGCGCGACTTGCGCTCGGCGCCGGCAGCGGCGACCGAAGATGCGGAAGCCGGCGTCACGGGGCCGCTCAGCGGTTGCGCAGCGGGCAGTTTTGCGGCGCCGCTGGTGGCAGGCCAGGACGCGCTGCTCGAACCCGTTCGCGACGAATCGATATCGCGCTTCAGGCGCTTCAGGTCCGCGCGCATCTCCGCGGCGGTCTGGTAACGGAAGTCGCGATCCTTCTCCAGCGCCTTGCCGATGATCTCCTCGAGCTTCGGCGGGGCGTTGGGATTCAAGATCGTCGGCGCGACGGGATTGCGGTTCAGAATCGCGTCGAAGATCAAGGCCGAAGTGCCTCCGCTGAAAGCGCATTGGCCGGTCGCCATTTCGTAGAGGACGGCGCCGAGGCTGAACAAATCCGTACGCGGGTCGAGCTCTTCGCCGCGCGCCTGCTCCGGAGACATGTACGCCACGGTGCCGAGCGCGGACCCCGGGCTGGTGAGCAGGACGTTGTCGGTGATCGGTTGCGTGACTCCGGCGCCGATCGTTTCCGCAATGCGCTTTGGAGACGTCTGTTTCGCGAGGCCGAAGTCGAGAATTTTCGCCTGTCCGCGCGTCGTGACGAAGATGTTCGCGGGCTTGATGTCGCGATGCACGATTCCGCGCGAGTGGGCGGCGTCAAGCGCGTCGGCAATCTGCACTCCGAAATCGAGCAGCGCGTCGCTGGGCATCGCCCGGCCCGCGATGCGCTCGCGCAGCGTCTGGCCCTCGAGCAATTCCATCACGAGGAACGGGCGCCCGCCGTTCGCGCCCGCTTCCGGCGGAGCCTCACCCACGTCGTAGATCGTGCAAATGCCCGGATGATTCAAGGACGATGCCGCACGCGCTTCGCGCTGGAATCGTTCCAGCGAGGCAGGATCGCGCGCGAGTTCCTGCGAGAGGAATTTCAGCGCGACCTGCCGGCCAAGCCGCGTGTCCTCGGCCCGAAACACCTGGCCCATGCCGCCGCTGCCGAGAGGCTCGATAATCCGGTAGTGAGAGATGACGTGGCCGATCATGTGAGACACGTCATCCTAAACAAGTGGCGAGGGTGGTGCAAGTGACGAAAGCGGGCACAGATGCTCACGCGAGCGACCTTCTCAGACTTTCAGGCGAAACTGCGCGGACACAGAGGACCGCGCGGGGCGGAAGAGGGCAAGCCTGCGGTTCGCGTCAAATCTATTGATCGGCGGGCGCCGAATGTGGCATCACCGTGACCGTCACCGGCTGCTCGAGCTGAAAATCGAGCTTGGTTTCAGACGGGATTTTCACCTGTTTGCCATGAGTCGAGGCTTGGTAGACGCCGCCCGCTCCCGCACCGGCGGCCGCGCCAATCGCCGCGCCCTTTCCGCCGCCCGCGATCGCGCCGAGCAACGTTCCCAGAACTGCGCCGGCGCCAACTTTCTTCGCGGTGTCTTTGCCGCGCGAGCTTCCCGTCAGCGAGTAGGTGCTGCTGACGAGCGGATACGACTGTCCTTGGAATTCGAGTTTCACGAGCTCGAGCCGCAAGTCGCTCTGGCCGCTCATGCGTCCCGCCGAAGAGGCGCTCGCCAGCCGAACGTACACGTCGGCGCCCTTGGGCACCACGACTTCGTCGCCCACGACGATCGGAGCTTCGAGTGCGGCGTGGAAGATTTCACCCGTCTGATTCACCGCAGAATCGACACCGTCGATCATCCGAATCGAGACGGTTTCGCCCGACGGAATCTGAACCTCGCGGGGCGGCGGTGGAGGAGGAGCCGGAGTCGCAATCGGAGTTGCGGGAGCAGTAGGAGGCGCTTCCTGAACCGGAGGCGGCGGCGCGGTGGCAGGCGGATTCTGATCAACCGGCGGATTCAGCGATTCCCTCAAGTCTGCGTTGGAGGCGACCAGTTGTTTCGAGCGGTCCTTGTGGTGGCGCTTCTCCGGCTTCTTGACTGCAGCGGGAGGCGTCGATTTGCTGGCGACTTCCGGCGACGACGGCGCGGGCTGAGGCTCCGCCACCGAGGCCTGGACGGTCATTTGGTCGCTCACCTTTGTGACGCCGGGCGTTTGCGTGGCGATCTTGTACGCGTCGAGTCGGGCGGCATCGCTCGGCACTGCGCCGCTCAACGTCACCTGGCCGCCGTTCGATGTTACCTGGAGGTTCGCGCCCTTCAACTGGGCGTCCGAAAACATTTGAGCTTTGATCGAAGTGACAAGGGCCGCGTCGTCGGGCTTCCTGGCGCAGCCTGCGGCAAGCGCCATGGCGAGCACAACAGCCGAAAATACCAACCTCCCGCGCATCTTTATCCTCCCCAGCCAACCGAACCGGCTGAACGGGCGCACGAAAGCGCGCATATCCCCGCCGCGGTTGTACCCAGTCTACTACGATGCAAGATAAGGATTAAGCGCTGTCTCGGCGTAACCCTTCATAGCCTCGCTTCAGGGATCTCGGCGCTTCATCTTTTTTCTGTTCTTTTGGGCGATGCGCCGTGCAACTTTTTGGTGGCCCCGGTGTTTCTTTCTCCAGCGGTCGATATGGGGTTTTTCGACCTGCCGGGCAATTCTCAAGAGACTGCGGTGACAAGGAGAGTTTGCAATGCGGAACTCGAAAGTGATGGGTGTGTTTCTGGCAATCTTCGCGATTCTTTCGCTATCCAGTTGTGGCGGTTCAAGCCAATTGATGAACCCGACGCCCGAGGGCAACAGCGCCAATGTGTTCTCGGTGGTGACGGATGCCCCTTTGCAAAGCGTGATTTCGTGCGAGGTCACCATAACGGGCGTCACCTTGTTTAACGGCACGAACAACGTTCCAGTGATGACTCAGACGCCGCAGGTGATCGATTTTGCCAAGCTCAGCGGGCTGCATCAGCTCATGGACCTTAACGCGGTGCCGACGGGCACGTATTCTTCCGCGACCGTGACGCTCTCGACCGTCGTAATCGGCTATCTCGATACCAGCGTCACACCGCCCATCGTGAACACGATGAACGGCTCGCTGACCCAAGCGACGGTGGCGGTGCCGTTCAAGCAGCCGTTCGTGCTGAACGATAACGACCTGGTCGGCCTGCGCATGGAATTCGACCTGCGCAAGTCGATCCTCACGTCGAACGGCGACTTCACGGGTCAGGTGAATCCGACGTTTTACATGAAGCTTCTGGCGGCGGGCGATTCGGATGTTTCGATCGACGATTTTCACGCCGGCTTCGTGGGCATGGGCGATAACAACACGTTCACGGTTCAGGGACCGAAAGGCCGGCAGTGGACTGTTCAGACCAGCAACAGCACGGTTTGGGACGACCCAAGCATGTCCGTGAACGCGTTCACGACCAACACCATTCTCGAGATTTCGGGGCAGCTCGATCCGGTAACGAAGAACATCGACGCTTCGGAAGTAGAAGTGGTGTCGAACGACGGCTTCGTCCTGGGCGGGCTGCTGACGTACGTCAACCCGCCGTCGCCGCAGCCGGCAACGGAAGCCGACCTCTACGTTCGCTCCGAGCTTCCGGACATCACCGGGCTCGAGCCGGGGCAGATCGAAGCGCTCACGCTGAATGGCTCCGAGCAATATCGCATTGCGAACATCCGGAGTCCCCTCACGACGCTTCTTTTCAACAACACGTTGATGGCCGCGGGACAGCGCGTCGACATCGGCGGAAAACTGACGACGTCGAACGGCATCACTACGCTGACCCCACATCGCGTGGTTCTGCGACGGCAAGGTCAGGCCGGAGACTGGGTGGTCGGCAGCACCGTCATCCAATCGGGGAATGCGGGCAGCTTCCAGATCGACGACAAATGGACCGCCGGCATCCTGCTGCCGAGCCCGTTGACCGTGCTCACGACGAACGATACGCGGTTCATCAACCTGAGCGGCCTTTCCGCGCTGACCGGAGCAAATCCGATTCCGGTTCGCGTGGTCGGATTCGTCCTGGTGGATTCGCAGTTGAGTCAGCCGGTGATTGTGGCGCGCGCAGTGGAGGAACTGACCAACTAGCGTCTTCATAGACGTTCATAACGAAGGCGCCGCTGTTTCATCTCAAGTCTTCGAGCTCAGGGAGCCCGGGCCTGAGAGCGGAACAGCGGCGCTTTTCTTTTGTGGTTTGCGTCCGCGGGCGTCTGCTTTAGAATCGGCGCCCATGCAGGAACCGCGCACCTTCCAGGAATTCTGGCCGGTCTACGTTGTGGCACACAGCCAGCCGCTCACGCGAGTTTTTCATTCCGTGGGAACGCTGACCGGATGGGCAATCCTCGCGATCGCCATCGTCCTTCGCCGGCCGTGGCTCATCCTCGCCGCGCTTGCCGTTCCGTACACGCTGGCGTGGTTCTCGCACTTCTTCGTGGAACACAATCGCCCGGCGACGTTCGGTCATCCGTTGTGGTCCTGGCTTGCGGACCAGAAGATGGTGGCAATGGTCCTGGCGGGAAGGATGAAAAGGGAAGTGGAGCGCTGCGCTGCCGTGCTCAATTCAGCGCCGGCTGGCGCCGCTGCTTCCGAAAGATAGCCGCACGAGCTTGACGCGCAGAGGGCGCCGCAATCCCCGGCTATTCCATTTGAACTGCCACGATGTGGTTGCCGTGCTCTGCCACCTCGATTGCGATGGGGGGCCGCATGGCCCTGCCACGCACGATCGCGCCGCGGACCAGCCCGTTGGGCCCGTTGCCGTAGCGTCCCAGATCATAAACACTCTTGCTGCACGGGTCGGCCACCATCGGATGTTCAGCGCGGACATGATAGACAGAGCGCAGCCTTTCGACGTCCGTCACCCACTCAAGTTCGCACGTGCCGTACGGTTCGCGCAGCGAAATTCCCCAGAGAGTTCCTCCCGGCAGGCGCACCGCGAGCGCGGGAATCCGCTCGAACGTCGTCTGGTTCACGAAGACGAATCGCTTCGCGGACCACGCCTTCGAGAGTTCGTCCGCGGTCGCGATGTTGCCGGGGCCGATGGGCAATGCCGGAGCAGGCTTTGCGGGTGGCGCTGAAGCCACGACAGGAGTTTCGGCCGGCGCGGGAGCCGGTTCTTTGGCCGATGAACCGTGAACCCACCACACCACGGCGACCGCGAACGCGACTACCGCAACCCCCGCGATCATCAGCCCCAGTGGGAAACCGCTCCGCTCGCTTGCGACGGACGCAGGCGCCGGCTCCTCAGCAGAAGGAGCCTGTCGCGGCGGTTTGGCCGCGGGGACTCCGGGTATCTGCGGCGCTTGCGGCTTGAACGGATCGACTTTTTTTTCGTCCGGCATGCTGAGTTGTCCGGAAGGGAATATTCAGATTGGATTGGCTGGAACCAAAACGCAAGATTCGAGTGCAAGCGGCTGTTTACGCTTTCGCTTCGCCCGTCAGGCGGGCCGCTGGAGCTGAACGGAATGGTGCGCGACGTATTCGTGGAGATTGGCGAGGATGAGCAGGAGCTCGAGCATCCGGTCGCGCTGTTCGGCGTTGGGCTCGGCAGCGGCCTCTTCCAGGTTCTTGACGATGGTGAGCGCGTCGGCGAGCAGCCACTCGAGTCCCTTCGCGTCAATCGGGTGACCCACGCGGCAGCCCTGCAGAGCGCTGTCCGTGCGAACGAAGGCTTCATCGAGGAAGTGATCGAGACAAAGCTGCTCGCCTGCCAGGGCCCGCGGGATCGCTCTGGCACACAAATTCCTTTTGCAGGTTCCTGAAAACGCGGCGTTCATGACCACACCCCAAAACCTCGCGCTTTCGCTCGAGGCAGTGGCCGAAGACTAGCACACAATTACAAGGGCGCGCGAAAAACTTGGGCCCAGGCGTAACGGAAAGCGCAGCGGGCTCGTGCGGACCCGCTGCGCTCGATGAGGAAGCGGACTAGTGAATCTGAATCGATCCCGAGCTCGTGCTCAGATCGACCACCGGGCCCCCGCCGTGCACCTTGCCGTGCAATTCACGCCCGCTGATCGTGCCCTGAACAGTCATCTCGTGGGACGTATGGATGCTGCCGGAGCTGGTGTGCGCGACGAGCTCGTAGGCTGCTTGCTCGGGGAACTCCACGTCGACGTTGCCGGAGCCTGTGCGGAGCTTCCAATCTCCCTTCGGTTCGCCCTGCGCGACGATGGTCCCGCTGCCGGTTTGCACGCGCACCGCGCCCTTCACGCCCTTGACTTCCACCGATCCCGAGCCGGTGCCGATTTCGACGTCGCCCGGCGCCGTCTGTTCGAACCGCACGTCGCCGCTGCCACTGGAAGCGGTGAGCCCGCCGGCGATGCCCAGGGCATGCACTGAGCCGCTGCCCGTGCTCGCTCGCACGCTGCCATGTACCGAATCGAGCTCAACGTCACCCGAGCCCGTGCGGGCGTGCACCTCGCCGCCGATTTTGGAAAGCTTAAGGCTTCCCGAACCGCTGTTCGCTTCGACCGGTCCGCTGATGCCTTCGATGCGCTCATCACCCGAGCCCGAAGCGGAATGAAGTTTTGTTTCCGCCGGAACGATCACTTCGTAGCTAATGGAAATGTTTCGCATGCGTTCGTGGTCTTCCACGTGGCCGATTCGAATCGTGTTTCCGTTCTGCTCGATCGGCGGATTCGTCTCGAGGTCGCGGACTCTCTGCTCGACGTCGCCAGCCGCATGCCAGCCGGAAACGTGAATCTTGCCGTGAATCTCGACTTTGCCGGTTTCTCCCGCGCGAACCACGATTTCGCCGGAGCCGGTTTGCACGTCCACGTCCACCGGGCCCGTGACGCTCAGCGTCCGGTCGAAGTGGCCTTCGGTTTCCGCGCGAACGGGAAGCGCCGCAAACGCGGCCAATAACGTGACACCCAGCAGTGCCAGGGAACTACGCGCACTTATCCTCATCGTTCGACCTCCTGTAAGGGTTGCCCCAGTCGGACTAAGGTACGCAAGCCAGACTTGAAAAGTTCATCGGTGTCTGGGCGCGGAGGCGTTTCCGTAGCATGGTGGAAGTAAGGCGGGCCGGCACGAGAATGCCGGCCCGTTTTGCTGGTTCCAAGACCCCGGTCAGAAGCGGAACACGATACCAGCGGAGATCCGAGCGTTGTTCTGCGTCTCAGAGGAAAACCGCGTCATCAAGTATTCAGCCTGTATCAACCGGATGCCGATGTGTTCCGTGGCGTTCACATCCACGCCGCCACCGAGAGCCATGGCGAATGAGTTGTCCGATCCCGATATCCCAAAAGCACTTGCTGAGGCATGTGCTCCGCCGAAGAGGGCTTGAGCATACGGTGTAAAGCGGCCGTGCCGGTACGCCACCTTCGGACCGAACAAGTACGTGTACACATTGGCGTCCACGGATGCTCCGCCGATGTTCCCCACGTGGTAGCCACCGAAATCGGCGACGATGCCGAGGCTCCGCGTGGGATTGAAAGAGACTGAAGCGCTGGCACCGTTCATGTTGAATGCGGGCGCCCCGGAAACGTGTACGCGGCCGTAGGAGTAGCCTGCGAAGACCTCAGCCTTCGGGCTCTCCTCTTGAGCCGCCAATGCAGTTGGAAGCAGGAACATGACAGCAAACAACAGCAGCCATTTTCTCATCGAATGACTCCTTGTTCTTGGGATCTGGCTCTGCGGGACAGACTGTCACGTTTTCTGGTGGATTCACGGTGACGGCGAAGCCCAATGCGAGTGACCCGGGTCACCCGCGCGCGAGGCTGCGTACGGGGGAAGATTGTCGTGATTTGCTGAGTCGCGGAGATCCCTAAGTGCTAAGCAGCCGCGCCATGGCACTTTTTGTATTTCTTGCCGGAGCCGCAGGGACACGGATCGTTTCGGCCGACCTTCGCGGCCGCGCGAACGGGCTTCGGAGCTTCGGCCTGTGCGGGACCTGACTGGAATTGAAGGTTCTGCTGCTGGCGGCGCTGGCGCGCCTCGATCTGCTTGGCCTCGGCTTCCGGCTTGGCAGGCTGCATCAGGAAGAGGAAGCGCACCGCTTCCGTATCGATGCGGTCCATCATGTCCTCGAAGAGAACGAACGCTTCCTTCTTGAATTCGACGAGCGGATCCTTCTGCCCGTATCCGCGCAGGCCGATGCCTTCCTTCAAGTGGTCGAGGGTGAGGAGGTGGTCCTTCCACTGCGCGTCGACGATATCGAGCAAAATGTGGCGCTCGAGCCAGCGCAGCGTCTGCACGCCGAAGAGCTTCTCCTTGTCCTCGTAGCGCGCTTTGGCCTTCTCGATCAGCGTGTCCACCAGCTCGTCGTGATTCAGCTTCGCGACGTCGATTCCCGCGGTCTTCAGATCGATACCGAACTGGTTCAGAATCTCATTCGCAAATTGTGTCGTGTTCCACTGGTCGGGATGCTGCTCGCGGGGGCAGTGCGTTTCGACGAGCCACGCCGCGATCGACTCGGCGCGCTCGATCACGAATTCCTTCTGGTCGCGTCCTTCAAGGAATGAGCGCCGCAGCGAGTAGATCGTCTCGCGCTGCTTGTTCATCACGTCGTCGTATTCGAGCAAGTGCTTGCGGGCCTCGAAGTTCTGCGCTTCGACGGCCTTCTGCGCGTTCTCGATTCGTTTGCTGATGAGGCGCGATTCGATCGGCACGCCCTCCGTCATGCCGAGGCGGTACATCAACGCCTTCACGCGCTCGCCGCCGAAAATACGCAGCAGATCGTCCTCGAGCGACAGGAAGAAGCGCGAAGATCCCGGGTCGCCCTGGCGTCCCGCGCGTCCGCGAAGCTGATTGTCGATGCGCCGCGCCTCGTGACGCTCGGTGCCGAGGATGTGCAATCCGCCGAGAGCGATCACTTCGTCATGTTCCGCTTTACACTGCTGCGCGAACTGGTCATAGATCGGCTTCCATTGCTCGAGCGGCACCTGAAAAATCTTGCCCTCCTGCTGGAAGAGCACCATCGGAACGTTCCCCGCGGCGGAGGCGCCGTTTCCTCCAGTGGCCGTTGCGTCCGCTTGCGCCGGAGTTTCCGCGCCCCCTGCGCCCGCTGCCACGGCAGCGCCCACGACGGCTCCTGCCGGCGCGTACGGCATGGCCAGCTTGTTCTTCAGGCAATGCTCGCGCGTCATCGCTTCCGGATTTCCGCCGAGCAGAATGTCGGTTCCGCGGCCGGCCATGTTCGTCGAAACGGTGACCGCGCCCTTGCGTCCCGCCTGAGAAATGGTCTTCGCCTCGCGCTCGTGCTGCTTCGCGTTCAACACCTGGTGAGGGATGCCCGCTTTCTTCAGCAGCTCGGCGATTTTTTCCGACTTCTCGATCGAAATGCTTCCCACCAGCACCGGCTGGCCGCTCTCGTAGTATTGCCGGATGCCGCCCACGCGCGTGTTGTCTTCCTGGATGATGCCGTTCACCGCCGCTTCGAATTTCTCCGCTTCCGTCCGGTACACCACGTCGGAGTTCTCGATGCGAATCAGGACCCTGTTCGTCGGAATCGCCACCACGTCCAGGTTGTAAATCTTGTGGAATTCGGGCGCTTCGGTTTCCGCCGTTCCGGTCATGCCGGAGAGTTTCTTGTACATGCGGAAATAATTCTGGAACGTGATGGTGGCGAGCGTCTGGTTTTCCCGCTCGATCTTCACGCTTTCCTTCGCTTCCACGGCCTGGTGCAAGCCGTCGGACCACCGGCGGCCCGGCATCTGCCGGCCCGTGAATTCGTCGACGATCACCACTTCGCCGTCCTTCACCACGTAATCGACGTCGCGCGTGAACAGCGTATGTGCGCGCAGCCCCTGATAGACGTGGTGAATGATGTCCATGTTCGCCGGATCGTAGAGGTTGCCCAGGTTGAGCAGGCGCTCGCATTTCGAGACGCCTTCCTCGGTCAGCGTCGCGGTGCGCTGCTTTTCATCGAGCGTGTAGTCGATTTCCTTGATGAGCCTGGGGATGATCTTATCGATGCGGTAGTACTTGTCGGTCGATTCCTCAGCCGGCCCGGAAATGATCAGCGGTGTGCGCGCCTCGTCGATCAGGATCGAGTCCACTTCGTCCACGATCCCAAACTGGTGCCCGCGCTGGACGCAATCCTTCAGATCGTACTTCATGTTGTCGCGCAGGTAATCGAAGCCGAACTCGTTGTTCGTCCCGTAGGTGATGTCCGCGGCATACGCTTCGCGGCGCTGCGCGTCGTCCAGATCGTGGACGATCACCCCGACCGTCAGCCCGAGCAGCTTGTAAATCGGGCTCATCCACTCCGCGTCGCGTCGCGCCAGGTAATCGTTCACGGTGACGATGTGCACGCCCTTGCCGGCCAGCGAGTTCAGATACGCCGGAAGCGTGGCGACCAGCGTTTTTCCTTCGCCCGTTTTCATCTCCGAAATCTTGCCCTCGTGCAGCACGATTCCGCCGACCAATTGCACGTCGAAATGGCGCATCCCGATGGTGCGGCGCCCGGCTTCGCGCGCCAGCGCAAACGCCCGCACCAGCGCCGGCTCGAGCGCATCCTGCAGCTTCTGCTTGTACGCCGGATCGTCGCGCTCCAGGCCTTCGAGACGCGCCTGCACCTCGGCGCGCAACGCCGCCGTCCGCTGCGGGAACTCGGCGTCCGTGAGGTTCTTCATCTCGGGCTCGAGAGCGTTGATCTGCTCGACGAGCGGCTGGATCTTCTTGATGTCGCGCTCGTGCTTCGTCCCGATGAAGAACGAAATGATCTTGTCTATAAACTTCTCAATGTCCATATGCTCTGATGGTGAAAGCCTTCAGCTCGCGATGGCAGCTAAGCAGCGCCCTCGTTGCACCTCGACCGAGGGCGAGAGGAACGGCTCACGGCCCGCTTGCGGATAGTTCTCGCAAAACGTCACCTTCTATTGTAGCCGCTCGCTCGATTTCGTGCAAAGCGCGGCAGCGAGCAACCTCGCCTCGAGGGCCATTGCCAGCCTCGAACCGCCGCTCATCGAACGCCCGCCGCATGTCGTGAGTCGGTGCTATCGTTTGCAGAACGGCTTCGCTGTAAAAGCTCAAGTTCCCAGCACAAGGCACGTCAAACTCTGGAGCGAACCATGACCCACACGCACGCGGCAGGCAACGCAACGAAGAACATCGTCTGGGGAGCGATTGCATTGGCCGCTGGGGCTGCGTTCAGCGCTATCGCAGTTCGAAATCTCGCGGCCCAGGAGCGCCCGGCCGTCCAGCATCTCGAGACGCCCCTCGAGGTTCGGCCGATACCTGCGGAGCTGGTCAGCCGCAACGCGAAGGTTCAGCCCCTGCTGCAGCCGTCGGTGAAGTCGTGGGTCGAGACGCAGGCTCGAATCGAATTGCAGCGTCCGAGCCCGGACCTTGCGGCGCTCGAAGCCGCCATTCGCGCGCGCTTTGCCTCGGCGCCCGCAGCGGCGCCCCATCCGGCGCCGGCAATGGGCTCCGCCGGCAAAGCCGCTCAAATGGCGTCCAGCCCAACTTCGATGTCACCGGGGGCAGGCATCCCATCCGGCGCGGACATCGAAGAGCTGGCATTCATCGTGTTGATGCAAGCCACGAACGATCAGGATCAGGACCTGCAGCAGATCATGAATGAAGTGCAGGCTCAGACGAAGGCCAAGCAGTTCTTGCGGCAGCAGATGCAGGCCGTGAACACCGATGTGGCGGCCAGCGCCGGCCAGAAGCCCAACGCGCCCTGCAACACGCCCGCGTGCCAGGACCTTGCCCGTCAGGCCTCCGAAATCACTCGAGTCACGTCGCAGACCAAGAAGTCGGTGCGGCTCAGCGGCAGCGCCATCACCTACGGCGAGCTCAAGGGCATTCAGGCTGATTTGCAGGGTTCGCTCGACAGCATGAACGAAATGAGCGAGATGACCTCCATGCGCCTGCAGATGGCGATGGATCGCCGCTCGAAGTTCATTGAAATACTCTCGAACATATTGAAGAAGATGAGCGACACCGAGAGCAGCATCATTTCGAATCTCAAGTAGACCCGTCAATATCGCCCTGGCCGCTCACGCCAGGAGCTGGCGCTCCATGCAGTGCAAATCGCCGGTATCGAAGTACGGTGCCGCCCACTTGTCGTCCGTCGAAAGAAACCATCCGGCGGATTCCGCCGCCTGCGAAGAATTGGCCTTCGGCGTCGCCGCTTTCGCCCCGGTCGACTTGCGCGTGTAGTTGTCCAGGAAATTGAAATGGTCGATCAGCGCCAGCGCCTCGATGGCGAACGCAGTCGCCACGTCCGCGTCGTGAATCTCCAGCAGGTTGTCGCCGTTCTGCTCTTCGCCGCCGACCGCCAGGTTTGAAGATCCGCAGTAAACCACCGGATCGGCGCCGTTCACGCCGCACACCACGAACTTGTGGTGGATTTGATGTCCCGCGACCACCGGTATCTGGTCGAACGGCGGAGGAAGCAGCGTGCTTCCGGGCTTGCCGGTCACCAGCACGCCCGTCGCCTTGCCCGGAGTGTACAGGTAAATCCCGCCGGGGCTGTCCGAAATGCCGTACGTGAAAATGCTTTCATTCTTGTGCAGTGCCTGCAGAGCGACGTAGACCGGATTGGGTGCCGCCGCTTTCTTGGCCGTCTTGGCCGGCGTGCCCGTTTTCGCGCTGGAGGAAAAAGGCTGCTCCATACTGCTGCCGTCGTCCAGCTGCATCACCGCGAACAGGACGTTCCCGATAGACGTTCCGGTCGTCTTCTCCTGATTTACGCGGTTGACCAACCCTCCCAGAATCGTCGTCGCCTCCGCCGGCTCGTGCGGAGAAAATGTGATCGCCATCTTCGGCAGCGTGTTTGACGCCGCCACCGAAAAGGGCCCCGCCGCGAGCGGCGACGCGTTGAAGCTTTCGCTGGCCTTGTCCGTCCATGCCTCCTGAAATACCTTCGAGTATTGCGCCGCCACTGTCGCGTCGTTGAACACCAGCACGTGATTCGAGTTCACGTACAGCCCCGTGATTGAAAAGTTCGTCGAGCCCGTCAGCACCGTCACGGGGCCCTGCTTGTTCGACACAATCAGCACCTTGTCGTGCGCGTAGCGGCCGAATTTGCCCCGCAGGATTGCGGCCGGCGCCTTCACCGCCTTCGTGAACAATTGCTCGAACTGATCTTCCGGCGTCGTCCCCTTGGCGTTGTGGTGCAGCGAGGCATTATCCAGAATGCTGCGGATTCGTCCCTGTCCGGCCAGCTTCAGAAGGATGTTCAGCACGTCCGGCTCGTCCAGGTCGTACGCGAACATGTCGAGCTTCAACGACGGATCGGCCAACACCTGGTTGAGGGCCGCGAAGACCTGCTTGCGCGCGCTGTATCCGGACCACCCGTACTCATCCGCAAACGTGAACTTGTCGCCCTTTGCGTTCTGGCCCGCCTGTTGCGACGTATCGAAAAGCAGATCCTTCCCCGCGGGGCGGATCGGTGCCTTGAGCCCAAAGTGGTGAACAAACGCCTCCGACTGCACGAAGCCGCGCGTAAATGCCAGCGTCAGCGCGCCCTTCACAAAGGGCCCCACATTCACGGTCACGCTTGCGCTCAGCGCCGGATTCAGCGGCTGCAGAGACTGCTTGTTGTCGAAGTACCTCGGCGTGGCCGTGTACGTGTACGGCCCCATGAACGGCGCGATTCCCTGATGCGCTGAGCCCGGCACGTGTACCCACCAGAACTTGTGAATTGGCGCGTTGATGCTCGAGTTCGGAGGCTCGCTCGAGTCCTGCGCGTGGTTTCCGGGCGTCTGGAACCGCAGCTCGTTCAGAAGGTAATACGAGCTCTGTCCCTGCGGCTTGCATTCGATCGTGAACCCCGCGAGGTTGGTGAGGCTCTTCTTATCCGACAGGTCGAATGCAAGCAGCGTCTTGCAGTCGCCGACGTACGCTCGAACGGAAAAGGTGCCGTTTTTCGCAGACACGCTGGCCATCGCGTCCTCCAGGGAGGTTAGTCGTTGGTATGTTGGCGCGAGAGTACACGAAAGCGCGGGGGCTTGCAAACTCTGCGTGCAACGCCCGCAGGTCGCCGCGGGTTGCCCGTCACAGGCACTCGCAGCTATCATTAGAGAAGCTGGCGAGCGAAGGGCCAATCGGGAAAGGACCCACATGCCACAGGGACCCGGAATGACGAAAGCGCCGATTGAAGGCGTCAAGAATCTCATCACCGTTGCGAGCGGCAAGGGCGGAGTGGGGAAGACGACCGTCGCCGTCAACCTGGCGATCGCCCTGAAGAATCTCGGTGCGTCCGTCGGCCTGCTTGACGCGGACGTCTACGGCCCGAACGTGCCGGTGATGCTCGGCACCAACGAGCAGCCGCGCGCCCTCGACGAGCGCACCATCATTCCGGTCGAAGCCTACGGCGTGAAAATGATCTCGATGGGCCTGCTGAATCCGGGCGACAAGCCCCTCATCTGGCGCGGGCCGATGCTCCACAGCGTGATCCAGCAGTTTCTCCGCAGCGTCCGCTGGGGCGAACTCGATTACCTCATCGTCGACTTGCCGCCGGGCACGGGCGACGTCCAGTTGACCTTGATTCAGAGCGCCGCGATTACAGGCGCGGTCGTCGTCACCACTCCTTCGATTGTTTCGCTCGCGGACGTCCGCAAGGCCGTCGAAATGTTCCGCCAGGTGAACGTCGAAATCCTCGGCGTGGTCGAAAACATGAGCTACTTTGCGTGCCCGCACTGCAACGGCCGTATCGACGTCTTCGGCCACGGCGAAGGCCAGACGATGGCTCGCATGTTCGGCGTGCCGTTCCTCGGCGAAATCGAAATCGATCCGCAAATCCGCATCGGCGGCGACACCGGAAAACCAGTCGCGTCGCTCGGCGAAGACGCGCCGGGGGCCAAGAGCGTCTACGCCATCGCCCGCGCCCTCACGGACCGCCTGAAGGTCGTGAACTCCTCCGCCGCGTCTCCGGTCGTGCAAATTCTGTAGCGCAAATCGTCCCTGTTGACCCTTTCTGCGCCTCGATCGGGCGCCGTCGCTTGCCCTTCGCTCAACTGCGAGAAAATGGAATCTTCCGGCGGTCATCCTCCACGGAGAGATGGCGATGGCGGAGTACAACTACGAGTTTCGGGGCTGGCACGCACTCTTGGGAATCGCGCTCCTGCTCGGTTTCTTCGGCGTCAAGATGCTGATGCACGTCCGCACTGTGGACGACGCGATGCGCGCTGCCGTCCGCGAGGAGCTGCTCAACGAGTACTCTGGCCGCGGCCCGAAAGATGTCGCGCGCCTCGTCACGGAAGCCCGCGAGGGCATGCCGGTCGAGCCGGTTCAGCCGCTCGTCCAGCGCGACGTCGAGTTCACCTCGATTGCCGCGCACGGCCCGATGGGAAGCCCTGTAACCCTCGTTCGCGCCGAAGTCAGGGTCGACGGCGGCTCGCCGCCCGATGGCCGCTCGGTTCGCTACTTCCGCGTGTCGCGCAAGTTCACGGGCGGCTGGATGGTCGTCGGCGACAGCAATTCCTACAACTATTTCATGGCCCTCATGCCCTGACGGGCATTCTCCCTGTCGTTCCTCCTGAAACGTGGTACAACTTCACGGGACATGCTCCGCGCGCTGTGCAGCGGTTCCTCGTGCCGTCGCGAGAGGAGAACGCCACATGACCTCGCGTGTTTCGCGTCGTGAATTCCTGGCCGGAATGGGTGCTGCGGCTGCGTCGCCGTCGTTTCTCCTGGAAATGTTCGCGGCCCCACGGCCGCCCCGCCCGACCAGCACGATGAAATCGCCGTTCCGCGTCAGCGTCATCAACGACGAAATCAGCCAGGATTTTGGCCGTGCCTGCGAAGTGGCGGCGCGCGAGTTCGGCATGGGCTGGATCGAGTTGCGCGGCATGTGGGACAAGAACATCCTCAATCTCGACGCGAAGGAAATCGCCGAAGCGCAGCGGATCCTCAAGCAGTACGATCTGCGCGTCACCGATATCGCGAGCCCGCTCTTCAAAGTCGATTGGCCCGGCGCGCCGAAATCGCAGTTCAGCCCGAGCGGCCCGCAGTTCGGCGCCGACTTCACGTTCGCTCAGCAGGACGACGTGCTGGACCGCACGATTATGCTCGCGAAAAATTTCGGCACCGGCCGCGTCCGCTGCTTCGATTTCTGGCGCCTCGACGATCCCGCGCCCTTCCGCGCGGCCATGAATCAAAGGTTGCAATCGGCCGCCGAGAAGGCCGCCAGGAGCGGCGTGATTCTCGTCCTCGAAAACGAAGCCGCGTGCAACACGGCCACCGCGGCGGAAGCGGCGAAGGTGCTCGAAGCCGTGCAGTCTCCCAATCTCATGCTGAACTGGGATCCCGGCAACGCCGCCGAGCGCGGCGAAATCCCCTATCCCGATGGCTACAATCTCCTGCCGAAACATCGCATCGGTCACTGCCATTGCAAGGACGTCGTCAAAAAGCCCAGCGGCGGCTACGCCTGGGCCGCTGTTGGCCGCGGCTTCATCGACTGGACCGGCCAATTCCGCGCGCTCATGCGCGACGACTATCATTACGCCGTCAGTCTCGAAACCCACTGGCGCGGCGCTGGTACGCCCGAGGAATCGACCCGTCAAAGCTGTGCCGGCATGAAGAAAGCCCTGCAAGCCGCCGGCGCGCTCGAAGAGGAGGCCGCATGACCGCGAACCAAAACACGCGACGCGATTTCATGAAGCAGGCTGCCTTGGGAACCGCCGCATTTCTCGCCGCTCCCACGTCGCGCGTCCTTGGCGCGAACGACCGCGTGCGCGTCGGCATGATCGGCGTTGGCGGCCGCGGACAGGACCTGCTGCGCCAGGTCATCGCAGTCCCGAATGTCGATCTCGTCGCGATCGCAGACGTTTACACGCGCCGCTGGGCCGAGGCCAGGCACATCGCCCCCGGCATCGACGCGGTCAGCGATCATCGCCGACTGCTCGACCGAAAAGATATCGATGCCGTAATCGTCGCCAGCCCGTTGCACATCCACGCGCGCCATTTTCTCGATACACTCGCGGCAGGGAAGGACCTCTACTCCGAAAAGACCATGACGTGGTCGATCCCCGAAGCGGACGAATGCCTCGCCGCCGCGAAGAAATCCGACCGCATCGTGCAAATCGGCTTGCAGCACGAAAGCTCCGGCCAGCTCGCCGACGCCCGCAAATGGATCAAGGACGGCATCGTCGGCAAAGTCACCAGCGTCGAATCGTGGATGAGCCGCAACACGCCGCACGGCCAGGGCCAGTGGGTGCGCGCGGTGCCCTCCGACTGCACTCCGGCCAACGTCGACTGGAAAGCATTCCTCAATGGCCGTCCCGACGCCGAATTCAACGCCTTCCGCTTCATCAACTGGCGCCTCTACTGGGAATTTTCGGGCGGCAATATCACCGAAAACATGGTCCATCAGATTTCCTGGATTATGAGCGCCCTCAACCTCGAGCTTCCCGCGGCCGCCCACATGTCCGGCGGCGTCTTCTCCGAAAAGGACGGCCGCGAAGTCCCGGACACCATCGCCGTCACCTTCGATTTTCCCGGCGACAAAATTGTCAACTGGCAATCGACCTTCAGCAACAGCCGGTACGGCCTCGGCGAGCGCATCCTGGGCAGCGATGGCACCGTCGAGCACGTCGCCGGCGCCAACGACATGGTTACCGGCCGCTCCGAAGAAACGCTCCGTTACTATCCCGAGAAGGTCAATCGGCCACACGGCGCCGCCCTCACCTGCGATACGCCCGACCAGAATCACATGGCGAACTGGATCGACTGCACCCGCACCCGCGCGACTCCGAATGCGCCCGTCGAGACCGGCTACGCTTCCGCCATCGCCTGCCACATGGCCAATCTCGCCTATCGCCAGCGGCGCCGCATCACCCTCGACGAAGCCCGCGCCGCCCAGCCGCAGATCTAGGTCTGTGTGGCGCCCGCAGATGCAGCCGCGTAGCGGCGACCGTACGTAGCCCGGCACGGAGCGCAGCGAAGTGCCGGGAAAAGATGCGAAGAGAAATATCGAGGCCCGGAGGGACGATTGAACGGCAAGGATTCGCCTCGCCTTGTCACCCCCTCGCCCCTGTGTTAGCTTCGCTGTTCATCTTGCGCGGCGCGAAAATCTGCGCCGTCCGAATTCGGGGAGCCTCCACTTGATCCGCACCTATCGCGGCCGAAAACCGCAAATCGCGCCGACCGCCTACGTCGACCCCGCCGCCGTCGTCATCGGCGACGTCGCCATCGGCGAACATTCGAGCGTCTGGCCCGGCGTCGTGATTCGCGGCGACGTCCATTTCATCCGCATCGGCGCGCGCTCGAACGTTCAGGACGGCTCCGTGCTCCACGTGATGCGCGACGAGTATCCGCTCATCCTCGGCGACAACGTCACCATCGGCCACGGCGTCGTTCTCCACGGCTGCACCATCGAGTCCCGCTGCCTCATCGGAATGGGCTGCATCATTTTGAACGGCGCGAAAATCGGCGCGGGCAGCATCATCGCCGCGGGCACGCTCGTCCCGGAACGCACCGAAGTCCCGCCCGGCAGCCTCTTCATGGGCCATCCGGGCAAGTTCCGCCGCGCGCTCACTGTCGAAGATCAGGCTTCGATCGACGGCTACGCCCAGCGCTACGTCGAGTACAAGGAAACTTACAAGTCCGACCCCGGAAATTGACCGCTCGCCCCGTGTAAATCCCCGTTCGCTGAAATTCGCTTGCGTGCGTGCGGTAAAATGGTGTGATGGGCGGACGCCGAAATTCGCGGCTGAGCGTCGGCGCTGGTAGAATGGGCGCCGGCAGGGGCCCGGCGGCCTATGATTTTTTTAATCGCCAATATGAAATATTAGAACCTGTCCTAAGTTGTTGGAAACAAAGGAAGGCGATCGGTTCTAATCGCCAAAAATCGCGATTTCGCTTTTTCGCGTTTCAAACGCCATGACCGAAAAACGACAATTTAGGGCGATCAAGGGCACCCGCGACATCCTTCCCCCGGATTCCGCCCTCTGGAACTGGTTCGAGCAAACCGCTCGCGAAACCTTCGAGCGCTACGGCTTCCGCGATATCCGCACCCCCATCCTAGAGGAGACAGAGTTGTTCGCTCGTTCGATCGGCGTCGAGACTGACGTTGTGTCGAAGGAGATGTACACGTTCCTTGATCCTCCTCGCGACCTCGACCCGATTCCAAGAATGCTGGAAAAGGGCTCCGGATCATCTGTGAAGCTATCGGATCTAGCGCCTAGAGACGTCATCTCCCTCCGTCCCGAGGGCACCGCGTCAGTGTGTCGAGCGTATGTCGAGCACGGCATGCACACGCTGCCCGGCAACGTGAAGCTCTACTACATCGGCCCGATGTTCCGCCGCGAGCGCCCGCAAAAAGGACGCTACCGCCAGTTCTACCAGATTGGTGCGGAAGTCCTCGGCCAGTCGGACGCGCCCGCCATCGACGCCGAAGTGATCGAAATGCTTCTCACGTTTTTCCGCCGCGCGGGCCTCACCGGCACGGCCCTCTCGATCAACTCCATCGGCGACAAGAATTGCCGCCCGCAATATGTCGAGCGCCTCCGCGAGGAGCTGCGCGCAGTGAAAGACAGCCTCCGCGAAGACAGCCAGCGCCGCATCGAGACGAATCCGCTCCGCGTCCTGGACTCGAAATTGCCTGAGGAGCAGCCCATCATCGAAAAGTTGCCGCGCATTTCGGACCATCTCTGCGCCGACTGCCGCGACCATTTCGCCAAGCTGAAAGACGAATTGAAGCTGCGCGGCGTCGCCTACGAAGAAAATTGGCGCCTCGTCCGCGGCCTCGACTATTACACGCGCACCACCTTCGAAGTCACGGCCACAGGCCTCGGCTCGCAGAACGCCGTCTGCGGAGGCGGGCGCTACGACGGCCTCGTCGAACTCCTCGGCGGCCCGCCGACGAAAGGCATCGGCTTCGCCATCGGCAGCGACCGCGCGTTTCTCTCGATTCAGGAGGGCAAGGACATCCCGCATTTGCCCGGCCTCGCCGTCTTCGTTGCCTGGATGGGCGCGAAATCCTATCCAACCGCCGTCGCCATCGCGCGGAAACTGCGCGATTGCGGCCTGAGCGTCGAATTGCCGCCCGAGGAAATGAAATTCAAGAAATCGCTGGGCCTCGCCGACAAGCTGGGCGCGCGCTACGCGCTCATCATCGGTGAAGACGAAGTCGCGTCGCAGACCTTCACCCTGAAGCGTCTCTCCGACGCCGACCAGAAAAAACTCAGCGAAAACGATCTGCTCGAATACCTCGAATCGGAGCGAAGGTCATGACGCCGCCGCGACTTGGGAGTGCGGGAGCTTGCTCCCGCTTTGTCTTCTCCGAAGCTTGCTTCGGCACGCTGTTCGTGAATACGAGGTGGCTGAATTGCTAGACGCACTCGGAAATCTGAAGCGAACAAAATACGCCGGAGCGCTACGAGCCGCTGACGCCGACAAAGACGTCGTCCTGATGGGCTGGGTCCATCGCCGGCGCGACCTCGGCCAGTTGATTTTCGTCGATCTGCGCGACCGTGAAGGCATCGCGCAAATTGTGTTCAACAAGGAGCAGCATCCCGAAGCGCATAAAAAAGCTGAAGAACTGCGCTCGGAATATGTCGTGGCTGTCGAAGGGCGCGTCGTGCGCCGGCAAAAGTCGAATCCCGAAATCTCGACCGGAGAAGTGGAAGTCATCGCCTCGCGCCTGCACATCCTCAACAATTCGAAGACGCCGCCGTTTCCGATCGAAGACGAAGTGAACGCCAGCGAAGAGACGCGCCTGCGCTATCGGTATCTCGATCTGCGCCGGCCAAAATTGCACGCCAATATCGAACTGCGGCATCGCGTCGTGCTCGAAATCCGCAAGACGTTCGACGAGCTGGGATTTCTCGAAATCGAAACGCCGATGCTCACCCGCTCGACGCCTGAAGGCGCGCGCGACTACCTCGTCCCGAGCCGCGTCCATCACGGGCAATTCTACGCGCTGCCACAGTCGCCCCAAATCTTCAAGCAAATCCTGATGATTTCAGGGATGGACCGCTACTTCCAGATCGTCAAATGTTTCCGCGACGAGGATTTGCGCGCCGACCGCCAGCCGGAATTCACGCAAGTCGACGTGGAGATGTCGTTCCCCACGCAGGACATGATTTTCGACGTGATGGAGCGCGTAATGGAGCGCGCCTGCGCGGTGACGGGCGTGAAAGCGCAGCGGCCGTTCCGGCGCCTCGATTACAAGGACGTGCTCCGCCGCTACGGCTCGGACAAGCCCGACCTGCGATTCGGAATGGAGCTGCACAACGTCACGCAATACCTTCAAGCCGCGCGCGGGGCGCTCCACTTCGAAGGCAACGTGCAGGCCGTCGTGGCGCCCGGCGCTGCAGCGTGGTCGCGCAAGCAGCTTGACGAATTGGGCGAAGCCGCGAAATCGAGCGGCGCGAAGAGCGTCTACACGGTGAAGCTGACGCCCGAAGGAATCTCATCGCCGCTCGAAAAAACTCTGGGCGCCGAGACGCTCAAGAAATTGTGCGAGGCCGTCGGCGCAAAGGCCGGAGACCTGGTCGTCGCCGTCGCCGCGAAGGATCAGATTCAGCATTCGGACACATCGCTCACCGTCGCGGGGCAGGTCCGGCTCTACCTTGGCAACAAGCTGAACGTGATCGACCGCAGCAAGTGGGAGTTCGCCTGGATCACGGGCTTCGCGCTCTTCGAATGGAGCGAGAACGAAAAGGCCTGGGTGAGCGCGCAGCATCCATTCACGGGGATCGTCGAAGAAGATCTCGATAAGCTCGAAACCGCGCCGTGGGAGTGCCGCTCGAAGGGCTACGACCTCGTCCTCAACGGCTACGAGCTTGGCTCCGGCAGCATCCGAATTCACCGGCAGGATGTGCAGGCGCGCATGTTCAAGGCGCTCGGCCTCACCGACGAGCAGGCGCGGCAGCGCTTCGGATTCTTCCTCGACGCGCTCACCTACGGCACGCCGCCGCACGGCGGCATCGCGCTCGGAGTCGACCGCATCGCCATGCTCCTCTCAGGCGAAAAATCCCTGCGCGAAGTGATCGCATTCCCCAAGACCACCGCCGCCCAGGATCTGATGGCCGATTCCCCCTCGCCCGTCGATCCATATCAACTCAACGAACTGGGAATCGCCATCAAGGATCCGAACAAATGAGCAGCGGGTTTTTCATCCACGTGGGAACACTTGCGCTGACCCTGTTTGTTGTGGCTTCGGCTTGCCTGGAGGTGTTCCGCGCGATTCGGCAGGACCCGAAGGACCGCGTGCTAGTGTTTGAGGCGGTAGCGTTCATAACCTTCTTTCTAGGCTTGGCTCTTCTCAAAGTTGTTGGAGTTTCTTGGCTGTCTGGGACGGTGTGGCTGACGTCGTTCTTCGCATCGGTGGCCTTGGCAGCGTATTTTGGCTTGAGGAATTGGATGCGCCGTCGAAAGAGAACAAGCTGACGAAGATGCAGCGAGCGAGATCGAGAAGGTTTTCAGGAGGCCGGGGCTTTAGCCCCTGCGCAAAGCCGGCGTGGGGTCTTTGCCCATCAGTGTCTATCTGTGTTCATCTGTGGTTACAGAACGGTGGGAAATAGCTGATGAGCCGGATACGCATACTGCCGGAAAACGTCGCCAACAAGATCGCCGCCGGCGAAGTTGTCGAGCGGCCGGCGTCCGTGGTGAAGGAGCTGCTCGAAAACGCGCTCGACGCCGGCGCGCGCTCGATTCGCATCGAAGCCGAATCCGGCGGCAAGCGCCTGATCCGCGTGATCGACGACGGCACCGGCATGAACCAGGACGACGCGCTGCTCGCGTTCGAGCGCCACGCCACATCGAAGCTGCGCACCGCCGACGATTTGCTCTCGATCGCAACGCTCGGATTTCGCGGCGAGGCGCTGCCGTCGATTGCCGCCGTTTCGCGGCTCGTGCTCGAAACACGCACGGCCGAGGAAGAGCAGGGAACTCGCGTCGAATTCGCGGGCGGCAAGCTGATCAGCGTGAAGCCCGCCGGCGTCCCCACGGGAACGTCGATCAGCGTCGGCGACATCTTCTACTGCGTCCCCGCGCGCCGTAAATTCCTGAAATCCGAAACCACCGAGCTTGGTCACATCGCTTCGCTCGTCACCCACTATGCGCTCGCGCATCCGGAGTGCCAGTTTCTGCTGAAGACGCCGTCGCAGGAAATCTTGAATTGCTCGCCGGTGGAAAAACTGGCGGACCGCGTCTACCAGATTTTCGGGCGCCAGGCGCTCGACGAGCTGGTTGAAATTCCCTCGCAGGAAGCGCCTGTGCGCTCGGCAATCACCGAGCCGCAGCTCGAATCGGGTGAAGAGGCCGCGACTCTGCGCGTCAGCGGATTCACCTCGCGCCCCGAAGTGCAGCGCGCAAACCGCAACGGCATCTACATCTTCATCAACCGGCGTCTCGTCCGCGACCGTCTGCTGCTTCACGCCATCGGCGAAGCCTACCGCAACATCATGCCGCCCGGAGCCTTTCCCGTCCTGCTGCTCTTCCTCGATCTTGCGTATCAGGAAGTCGACGTGAACGTGCATCCCGCAAAAATCGAGGTGCGCTTCCGGCACCCGCAGTTCGTCCACGATTTCACGCGCGACGCGCTGCGCCTGGCTCTTTCGAATGCGCGTCCGATTCCCGGATTTCCCGCGGCTCGCGCGGCAGCTGCCGCCGCTCTGATGGACGCGACGGGCGCGGGACCGGGCAGCATGCGCGGCTATGCGCCCATGCCCGAAGGGAGCACGTTTCCGGGGCCGCCGCGAGCGGAAATTCCCATGGCGCTCGGTGCAAGCGCCGGTGTGGCCGATGCGTTCGAGCTCTCGGGCGCGCCGGATCGGCCGCTGCCGCAGCGGCTGCGATTCGAATCGGATGGTGGAATGGATTTCGCGCTTCCCGCACAAGACGCGGCCGCGCCGCCCGCGATCGCACCCGATGCGTCCGCGCCTGCCACGCTGCCCGGCCCGGACGACATTCTCGACCTGAAGCCGCTCGGGCAGGTGAACAGCAGCTTCATCGTCGCGGTGAATGGCGAAGGCCTGTGGATCATCGACCAGCACGTCGCGCACGAGCGCGTCCTCTTCGAGCAGCATCTGCGCGCGCGGCGCGAAGGCGCTCTCGGCGGCCAGCGAATGCTTGCGCCGCTGATCGTCGAGCTGAATCCGCGGCAACTGGTCACCTTCGAGCAGATCGCGGACGAGCTGCGCGCGAACGGCTTCGAAGCGGAATTGATGGGCTTGCGCAGCGTCGCGATTCAGGCCGCGCCCGCCGGCATTTCGAGCGCCGACGCGGCAAAACTGCTCTTCGAAATCCTCGACGGGATCGCGCGTGAGAATCAGGCGATCTCGATCGATTCGCTGCAATCGAAAATCGCCGCCTCGACGGCTTGCCACGCCGCAATCAAAGTGAACACGCCGCTCGATCACAAGAAGATGGAATGGCTGCTCGGCGAGCTCGCGAAAACGGAATACCCGATGAGCTGCCCGCACGGCCGGCCCGTTGTGCTGCGTTACTCATTGCGCGAAATCGAGCGCGCCTTCAAACGAACTTAGCAATGAATAGTGGGAAGGGAGCTTTGCTGTGCAGATAGCGAGGTCGCTACTCTTGGCACTAACACTCATTGCGGGAGCCGCTTTCTCGTTTGTGGCGTACCGCTTTTTGCATGAAGAATACGTCGTCGATGAATGCCTGTCCGGGCGCCACGGCAGCTTTGATTACACGACCATGTCATGCGATCTCGAGGAGAACCATTCTTATATCTCTTACTGGACCCGCCACCCGCATGACGAGCTGACGGCGCTGACCGCACTTGTTTCTTTCGCCCTCTTTCTCTCGGGGTACGTCTATCTCGAGCCGGAAGGCGAACAGGCGCCCCAAGGCACAAATGCAAAAGCTGATCATCGCGATTGACGGCCCGGTGGGCTCGGGGAAGAGCACGCTCGCGCGGCGCGTGGCGGAGATGATGGGCTACGTCTACATCGACACGGGCGCGATGTACCGCGCGGTGGCGCTGAAGGCGCTGCAACGAGGGATTTCGCTCGACGCGGTGGATGCGCTCGAGGCTCTGGCGCGCGAGACGCGCATCGACCTCCGCGCCCAGGACGGCGCCCAGCGTGTCCTGCTCGACGGCGAGGATGTGACGGACGCAATTCGCACGCCGGACGTAGCGCAGGCCGCGTCGAAGATTGCGGTGGTTTCGGGCGTGCGGCACGTGCTCGTGGCCGAGCAGCGGCGCGCGGGGCAGCAGGGCGGCGTCGTGATGGAAGGCCGCGACATCGGCAGTGTCGTGTTCCCCGACGCGCAGCTGAAGATTTTTCTTACCGCGTCGCCGGAAGTGCGCGCCGAGCGCCGCTGGCGCGAGCATCGCCAGAAAGGCGACGCCATCGACCTCGCGCGCACACTCGACGAAATTCACGAGCGCGACCGGCGCGACCAGGAGCGCGTGTCATCGCCGCTCATCCGGGCGGCGGACGCCGTACTGGTCGACAGCACGGCGATGGAGCCGGAAGAAGTGGCGCGGCTCGTCGTAATGCTGGCCCGCGAACAGGCGGCCACCGGCGCGAATGCAGGTTGAGATTTCGAAGCGTTGCGGCGTGACTCTAGCCGAAGAGGATCAAGCGGGGCTGGACATCGAGGCGAGAAACTCCGCGTTCGTCTTCGTCTTCGAGAGGCGTCCCAGCAAAAGTTCCATCGCTTCGACGGTCGAGAGCGGGCTCAGCACCTTCCGCAGCACCCAGATGCGGTTGAGCTCGTCGGCCGGCAGCAGCAGCTCGTCCTTGCGCGTTCCGGAACGATTGATATCGATCGTCGGAAACACACGCTTATCGACCAGCCGGCGGTCGAGGTTGATTTCCATGTTGCCGGTGCCCTTGAACTCTTCGAAGATCACGTCGTCCATGCGGCTGCCGGTATCGATCAGCGCGGTGGCGATGATCGTGAGCGAGCCGCCCTCTTCGATGTTTCGCGCGGCGGCGAAAAACCGGCGCGGGCGCTGCAAAGCGTTCGCGTCGATACCGCCGGAGAGGACTTTGCCGGACGGCGGCGTGACGGCGTTATAGGCGCGGCCAAGCCGCGTCAGCGAATCGAGCAGGATCACGACGTCGCGCTTGTGCTCGACGAGGCGCTTTGCCTTCTCAAGCACCATTTCCGCGACCTGGATGTGGCGCTGAGGCGGCTCATCGAACGTGGAGCTGATGACCTCGCCCTTCACGGTGCGCTGCATGTCCGTGACTTCTTCGGGCCGCTCGTCAATCAACAGGACGATCAGCGCGATTTCCGGATGGTTGGCGGTGACCGAATTGGCGATGGACTGCAGCATCATGGTCTTGCCGGTGCGCGGCGGCGCGACGATCAATCCGCGCTGGCCCTTGCCGATGGGGCAGAGCATGTCGAGGACGCGGCCGGTCAGATTTTCCTTCGTGGTTTCCAGCCGGATGCGCTCCTGTGGGTAGAGTGGCGTCAGGTTGTCGAAGAAGATCTTGTTGCGCGCGACTTCCGGATCTTCGAAGTTGACCGCCTCGACCTTGATCAAAGCGAAGTAGCGCTCGCCGTCCTTCGGCGGGCGCACCTGTCCGGAGACCGTATCGCCCGTGCGCAAATCGAATTTGCGAATCTGCGACGGGGAGACGTAGATGTCGTCCGGGCCCGGAAGATAGTTGTACTCCGGGGCGCGGAGGAACCCGAAGCCGTCAGGCAGGCATTCGAGGACGCCCTCGGAGAAGATCAGCCCGTTCTTCTCGGTTTGCGCGCGGAGGATCTGGAAAATCAGCTCCTGCTTGCGCATGCCGGACGAACCCGGGATGTTCAGTTCCTTGGCGATCTTCGCCAGGTCGGTGATGTTCTTGTCTTTCAGTTCTGCAAGGCTAATGCTCATCGAGTCTTTCCTTCTTACGTAAATTGTGAATCAAGATTGATTTGAATGGACCGCGGGCGGGCGCGTCTTCGAACCTGCCACTCTGTCCAAGCTACAAACGGGAGCGTACAGACAATCCAAATCCTCCGGTCGCGGGCCGAGCCTGCTTCGCAAGTATGGGAGGACCGAAGGAGCTAATTGGTCAATTCATTGTCCTGCGCGACGTCTGCACCAAACTTCGGGTCCACTTCGACCGGCGGGTGGCCCGGAACCGGCAGCGGCTTCTCCAGCGCGATTTGAAGGACCTCGTCCATCGATTCGACGAAATGGATGGTCATGCGCGCCTGAACGTCCGGCGGAATGTCCGCCAGGTCTTTCTCGTTGTCTTTCGGCAGAAGGACAGTGTGCAGCCCCAGGCGGTGCGCCGCAAGCAGTTTTTCTTTGACGCCGCCGATCGGCAGCACCTTGCCGCGAAGCGTGATCTCACCCGTCATGGCGACGTCGCACCGCACCGGAATGCGCGTGAGCGCGCTGACGATCGAAGTGCAGAGCGTGATTCCGGCGGACGGCCCGTCCTTGGGGATCGCGCCTTCGGGGACGTGCACGTGAATGTCTAGATGCCGGTAGAAGTCTTTTGGTAGCCCGAACAGATGGCTGCGCGAACGCACGTAGCTCATGCCGGCCTGAGCGGATTCCTGCATAACGTCGCCGAGCTTGCCGGTGAGCGTCAAACGGCCCTTGCCCTGCATCAGCGTCGCTTCCGTGGAGAGCACCTGGCCGCCCACTTCGGTCCACGCGAGCCCGGTGGTCAAGCCGATTTCATTCTTCTTCTCGGCGAAGAAATCGCGGTACTTGATGATGCCGAGATACTCGTTCACGTTCGCGAGCGTGATCTCAGCGCTGAACTTCTGTCCGTCCGCGACGACTTTTCGCGCGACCTTGCGGGAGACGTTTGCGATTTCGCGGTCGAGATTCCGCACGCCGGCTTCATGCGTGTAGTGCCGAATGATGTGCGGGATGGCTTCGTCCGCAAATTTCAAGTGTTCCTTCGAGAGCCCGGTTGCTTCGAGCTGCTTGGGAATCAGGAAGCGCGTCGCGATCTGCTGCTTCTCCTGCTCGGTGTAGCCCGGGATTCGCAGGACCTCCATGCGGTCCTGCAGGGGCTGCGGAATCGTATGGAGTACGTTGGCGGTGCAGATGAACATCACCTTTGAAAGATCGTATTCGACGTCGAGGTAGTGATCGGTGAAGGAGTGGTTCAGCTCCGGATCGAGCACTTCCATCAGGGCCGCGGACGGGTCGCCGCGGAAATCCATGGACATTTTGTCGACTTCATCGAGCACGAACACGGGATTCACGGTGCCGGCCTTGCGCATCATCTGGATGATCTGGCCGGGCAGCGCGCCGATATAGGTGCGGCGATGGCCGCGAATCTCGGCTTCGTCGCGGACGCCGCCGAGCGACACACGAACGAACTTGCGGCCCGTGGCGCGGCCGATCGACATTGCCAGCGAAGTCTTGCCGACCCCCGGAGGACCAAGGAAGCAGAGAATCGAGCCCTTCGGGTTCTTCACGAGCTGGCGGACGGCGAGATATTCGAGGATGCGTTCCTTGATCTTCTCGAGGCCGTAATGATCTTCGGTGAGAATCTGCTCGGCGCGCTTGATGTCACGAATTTCCTTAGACCGTTTCTTCCAGGGCACGGCCAGCAGCCAGTCGAGGTAATTCCGCGAGACCGTGGACTCGGCCGACATCGGCGGCATCATCTCCAGCCGCTTCAGCTCCTGCATGGCCTTGTCCTTCGGGCCATCGGGCATGCCGGACGTCTCGATCTTCTTCTTCAGCTGCTCGAGCTCGTTCGCCTCGCCGCGGCCAAGCTCCTTCTGAATGGCCTTGAGCTTTTCGTTGAGGTAGTACTCTTTTTGCGCCCGCTCCATCTGGCGCTTCACGCGCGTATTGATCGAGCGGTCGACGTTGAGCTTCTCGATTTCGGTTTCGAGGATATCTCCGATTCGCGTCAGGCGTTCGAGAGGCTCGAAGACTTCGAGCAATTCCTGTTTCTCTTCGACTGGAATCTGGAGGTTGGCGGCGATGGCGTCCGCCAGCTTGCCGGCGTCCTCGACGCGAACCGCCGCGATCATCGTGTCGTAGTTCAGGCTCTGCGAGAGCTTGACGTACTGCTCGAAAAGATTGGTCACGCGCTCCTGCGCCTGCTGGAGCTGCGGACCCGGCTCCGCCTTGATCGGAACCAGGCGAACCGTGGCGCGGAAGAAGCCTTCCTCGCTTGTCACCTGAACGATCTTGGCGCGTTCGGATCCCTCGACGAGAACCTTGATGTTGCCGTCCGGCAACTTGACGCTCTGCACGATGTTCGCGAGCGTTCCGACCTGATAAATCTCCTCCGGCTTCGGATCATCCACCGACGCGTCGTGCTGCGTGACGAGAAATATCTTCTTGTCGCCCGCCAGCGCCTCTTCCAGCGCGCGCACAGACGCTTCGCGTCCGACGATAAACGGATGCATCATCTCCGGGAAGATCACCATCTCCCGGACCGGCATCATGGGCACGCGTTTGACTTCCATTTTTTCCCTGTTAAACATCGAAGTTCCCGGCTCGAGTCCCTAGCCCGCCTTCTCCAGCAGGCTCCAATTGATCTCGCGTCCCTTCACCATATCGGCCGTCACGACGAAGTCGCGGAGCTTTCGCTGCGCCGGCAGGTGGTACATCATCTCGAGCATCAGGTCTTCCAGAATCATTCGCAGTCCGCGGGCGCCCACTTTGCGCTGCAGCGCCAGGTCGGCAACTGTTTCGAGCGCATCGTCGGTGAAGCGGAGCCGCACGTTCTCGAACTCAAAGAGCCGTTGATACTGCCGCACCAGCGCATTCTTCGGCTCGGTCAGGATGCGGACCAGGGCGCTCTTGTCGAGGTCGCTCAGCACGCCCACCACCGGCAAGCGGCCCACGAATTCGGGAATCAGGCCGTAGCGGATTAAGTCGGTCGGCTGCGCCTGCTCGAGCACCTCGATGTTGCGCCGCGTCGCCGTGGTCGGCTGGGCGTCAGCGTGGAAGCCGAGCGACTTCTGCCCCACGCGCCGCTCGATAATCTTTTCAAGCCCCACGAAAGCGCCGCCGCAGATGAACAGGATGTTCGTCGTGTCCACCGGCGTGAATTCCTGGTGCGGATGCTTGCGTCCGCCCTGCGGTGGGACATTGGCGACCGTGCCTTCCAGAATTTTCAGCAGCGCCTGCTGAACGCCCTCGCCCGATACGTCGCGGGTGATGGAGGGATTCTCGTCCTTCTTCGAAATCTTATCGATTTCGTCTATGTATATGATGCCTTGCTGAGCCTTTTGGACGTCACCATCTGCGGCCTGCAGCAGCTTGAGGATGATATTTTCGACGTCCTCGCCTACATAGCCCGCTTCGGTGAGCGTCGTGGCGTCCACAATCGCAAACGGAACCTCGAGCATGCGCGACAGCGTCTGCGCCAGCAGCGTCTTGCCGGTTCCCGTGGGGCCAATCAGCAGGATGTTCGATTTCGTAAGTTCGACGTCGCCGGGCTGCCGGTTCAGGAAGATGCGCTTGTAGTGGTTGTAGACGGCAACGGCAAGCTTCTTCTTGGTCTTGTCCTGCCCGATGACGTATCCATCGAGGAATGCCTTGATCTCCGGTGGACGCGGCAGCCGGCGGTTTGCCGGTGTGCCTTGCTCGCGCTTTTCGTCTTCCAGGATTTGCTGGCAAACACCGACGCATTCGTTGCAGATGTACGAGCGCGGGTACTCCGATGGAGAGCTGATGAGCTTCTCCACCTGCTCCTGCGTCTTATGGCAGAAGGAACAGCGCAACGGCTCTTCTGGCGTAAATCGTTTCACCGGCAATGGCCCCTCTTAGACCCCACACCCAAGATGAAAGGTACCACCCATTTTAGGACGGAAATCTTTGCCGCGGGAGAGATTCGTCCCGTTCATTACTAACCCTTTGGAACGCGCGGATGCGCCGCCGCTATCGATGTTTTGTGATGATCTCATCGACAATGCCGTACGCCTTCGCTTGCTCCGCGGTCATGATGAAATCCCGCTCGACATCTTTCTCGATCTTCTCGACCGGCTGACCGGTATGGCTTGAGAGCAGCTTGTTGAGCGCCTGGCGCGTGCGAATGATTTCCTTGGCATGAATGTCGATATCCGTGGCCTGGCCCGAGAGGCCGGACATCCAGGGTTGGTGAATGAGAACGCGGGAATTCGGCAGTGCGTATCGCTTTTTGGGTGACCCGGCCGCGAGAAGCACGGCGGCCACCGAGGCTGCCTGGCCGATGCAATACGTCACCACGTCTGGACGCACAAATTGCATCGTGTCGTAAATCGCCATTCCGGCCGAAATCACGCCACCCGGGGAATTGATGTATAGCGAGATGTCTTTCTCCGGGTCCTCGGATTCCAGGAATAGCAGCTGTGCTGTGACGAGGTTCGCCACGTGGTCGTCGATCGGCGTCCCGATAAAAATGATGTGATCCTTCAGGAGCCGGGAGTAAATGTCGTAGGCCCGCTCCCCGCGGTTCGTCTGCTCGACGACCATGGGGACCAGGGTTGTTGCACGCGGATTCGCGTCGTCTGTATGTCTCATCTGGAAACTTTTTGCGCGCTGAGGAGGCCTGAATCGCGGCTACTTTTCACTTTTGGCTGTCGTCTCGATTCGGGCAGTGCGGTAGAGCCACTCGATTGTTTTGTCGCTGCGCAACTTCGATTTCATCCTATCGAGCGCGCCCTGCTTTGTCAAGCGAGCGCGAATCGCGGTAGCGGATTCGCCACTCCGTTCTGCCAGCGCGGCAATCTCTTTTTCGACGTCTTCGTCGGTCGCGTCGATCTTCTCGGCGGTTGCGATGCGGTCGATCAGCAATTCGGCCTTCACGTCGGAGACGGCGCGATCGTACTGGCGCTTTCGAAGCGAGACCCAATCCACGTCGACGGCCCTCGGATCCACTCCCTGCGCCACCAGTGAGCGAACCACGCGCTCCAGGCGAACATCGAGCTGGTTCTCGACAAGCGCTTCGGGCACCGGAAAATCGTGCCGCTGAATCAGCAGCTCTAGAATCTTCTCGCGCGCAGTTGCGGTTTGCTGCTGTTCCTTTGCCGCGTCCAGATTCTCGCGAATCTTCTTCCGCAGCTCCGCCAGATTCGTGATGCCGGCCCACTCGGGACTCTGGCTTGCGGCATCCTTCACGAACTCGTCGTTCAGCTCGGGCAGTTTCTTCTCCTTGATGCCCTGTATTTCGATCGCGTAGTCGTACGTCTTGCCGGCGAGCTTGGCGTCGGGATAGTCCTTCGGATATTCGGAGCGGAACCGTTTGGTTTCGCCCGGGCTCGTTCCGCGGAGGTTTTCCGTGAAGCTATCCAGCGTTTCTTCCGCGCCGATGTGGCACAAAATGTTGTCGGCCTGCACGGGATCTCCGCCGCCGACGGGCGTACCCATCAGTTTAATCAGGGCGTAGTCGCCATCCTTCGCGGCGCGGCCCTCGACCGGCACAAAAGCCGCCGCGCGCTCGCGCATCTCGTCGAGCACCTTGTCCACCTGCGCATCGCCGACTTCGACCGCTTCGATCTCCACTGCGAGATTTTTGTAATCGCCCAGCTCGAAGTCCGGAAGAACTTCGAACACCGCGCGGAATTTCAGCGGCTCGCCTTCCTTGAACTCCACTTTGTCGACGGACGGCCGCGTGACGGGAATCAGTTTCTTCTCATCGAGCGCCTTTTCGAGGTACTCCGGCACGAGCGATTGCACCACTTCGCCCTCGATATCGCCTGCAAAGCGCCGCCGAATCAGCGTGACGGGCGCTTTGCCGGGACGGAATCCGGGGATGCGCGCGACGCGCGCGATGTCGCGCGCGACCTTTTCCGTCGCCTTCTGGACGTTCTCGGCTGGAATTTCCAGCTCGATTTCACGTTTGCAAGTTGCTTCAGCCATGAAAGGTTAACCCACCGGCGAACAGAGCCGCACGTTTCAATCTGCCTTTCGCCTGTTCAAATCAAGAAGGAGCAGGGCAGGAAGCGCGGCCCGAATGCGCCGCAGCGAAATCACAGTATAGGGAATCGCAAATCAGGCGTCAACTGCGGCCGCCGGAGTCCGCGTTCGCCGTCTCGATGGTTTACAATCTATTTGGTGGACGATGCTCCGTTGACTGGCCCAGAGAAACGGCGGATCGATCGACTGGCCATCGACATGATCAAGATCAAGACACTGCCGAAACTCGGATGAGTTCCCCGCGCCACGCGCTCGATTCCTGGAACGAAATCGCCGGCCAGATACGTCGCGCGCCTCACCTTGCGTTGTTTACCGATTTCGACGGCACACTCGTTCGGATCCGAAAACATCCGGACCACGTCGTGCTTCCGGCAAGAGTCCGGAGCTTGCTCGGCTCCATCGCGCACGCAGGCGTTACGGTTGGAGTCGTGAGCGGGCGAGAAGTCGCGGACGTGCGCAAGCGTGTGAGCCTCACGCGTATTTGGTACGTCGGTGCGCACGGATTCTTTATTCGTGACCCTGCCAACCGGGCGATCGCCCTCGTGAGCCGTGAAGAAAGAGAACGCATCCGCACGATTAAGCGAATCCTCACTCGCCGTTTGCGGGGTGTGCCGGGCCTGCGTTTGGAGCCAAAGGAGGCTACGATTGCCGTTCACTATCGCGCCGCGCCTGCGCGCAGCGTCCATCTGGCCCGTAACGTGATGATCGGCCTGATGAAGAGATACCCCGAACTTTGCTCGTTGCCGGGGAAGAAAGTGTTGGGATTTCTTCCGGGGCCACGTACTGACAAATGGACCGCGATTTCCTTCATTCTCCGCCGTGAACGGAGAAAATCGCCTCGCGGTCGTTGGCTCGCCATTTTTCTCGGTGATGACGCCACCGACGAGCGTGTTTTCCACAAAATGCACGGCATCTCGGTCGCCGTCGGAAAGAAACACCGAACGGCCGCCCGTTACTACCTGCGCTCACCAGCCGAGGTTATAAGGTTCCTTGAAAAGGTAAAGAGCGCCTTTACTTAGACTCCAGACTCGCGCCCGCGTCGGTGCGACGCATGGCTTCTCAGGGCCGACCGGATGGGCTTGTGGAAGGAGTGGTGCGGAAGAAGGGACTCGAACCCCTACGGCCTTTCGGCCACCAGCTCCTAAGGCTGGTGCGTCTGCCAATTCCGCCACTTCCGCGTTGCGTACAACACATTCTATCGCACTGTCTTAGTCGAAAAGAATCGCTCTTTGCTGTAGTTCGGCTTGGGGAGTGCCGATAAGGAAGTTGTTGCTTACGTCCGAGGCGTTGGGTGACTTTGCCATGCGATTTCCGTCATGGGGGTCTGTGACGTGCGTCACGAATCTGGTCGAATCGTTCTAATATGCTGTTGAGTATGGTGCCGGTTTCTACGACGTCGCGGACGTACCCACACTCGCCATGTTCCTCGCCGAGGAGGCCAGGATGACATCTCCTATGCTCCACGTGAGTCTGCGCGGTATGCACCTCCTCGATACCCCGATATTGAACAAAGGCACCGCGTTCACCGACGAGGAGCGCACGGCGTTTGGCCTGCATGGTCTGCTGCCGCCGCACATCGAATCGCTCGATGAACAAGCCGTGCGCGCCTATGAGGCGTACCGGCGCAAGGACGACGACCTCGAACGCCACATCTACCTGCGGGCGCTGCAGGATACGAACGAAGCCCTCTTCTACCGGTTGCTGATCGACCACATCGAGGAATTGATGCCCATCGTCTACACGCCGGTCGTCGCGCTCGGGTGCCAGCACTTTAGCCAGATTTACCGGCGCCCGCGGGGACTCTTCATATCGTACCCCTTGCGCGATTGCATTCCGGAACTTCTGCGCAGCAGGCCGAATCCAGACGTGGACATCATCGTCGTAACCGATGGCGAACGCATTCTCGGAATCGGCGATCAGGGTGTTGGAGGAATGGGAATACCCATCGGCAAGCTTTCGTTGTACTCGCTCATCGGCGGCATTCATCCCGCGCAAACTCTGCCGATCGTCCTCGATGTGGGCACAAATAACCAAGAGCGCCTCAAGACGCCCGAGTATCTTGGCTGGCGTCACGAACGCATTTCCGGCGATGCGTATTACGACTTCGTCGATCAGTTCGTCCAGGCTTTGAAGCACGAACTGCCGCACACGTGCCTCCAATGGGAGGACTTCGCGAATCCGCACGCTCGGCCGCTGCTCGACCGCTACCGCGATCAATTGCTGACCTTCAATGACGATATTCAGGGCACTGCCGCGGTGGTGTTCGGGGCTCTGATCGGAGCGATCAAAGCATCAGGGGCCGCCATGAAGGACCAGCAAATCGTCTTCTTCGGCGCGGGCGCGGCGGCCATCGGCGTTGCCGACTACCTGCGCGAAGCGTTGGTGGCCAGCGGCCTTTCCGAGCAGGAAGCGCGAAGCCGGATCTGGATCGTAAACCGTGGCGGCGTGCTGCGCAGCGATCGAACGGACCTTTCTGCAGAGCAGCGCGTCTACGCGCAGCCGGCGGAGCGTTTCGCTTCGTGGGCGCTGCCGTCGACTGGCAAGATCGATCTCGAAGCGGTCATCCGCAATGTTCGCGCCACGATTCTGATTGGCCTTTCCACCGTGCGCGGGGCGTTCACCGAATCCATCGTCCGGGAAATGGCTGCCAAGGTCGACCGCCCCATCATCTTTCCGTTGTCGAATCCGACCGATCGTTCCGAGGCGGTTCCTTCCGACCTGATCCAATGGACGAATGGCCGCGCGTTGATTGCCACCGGTTCGCCGTTCGCGCCCGTCGAATCCGGAGGCCGGAAAATTCCCATCGCCCAGTGCAACAATGTGTATGTCTTTCCCGCCGTTGGTCTGGGGCTGGTGGCTTCGCGTGCGCGTCGCGTGACCGACAAAATGATGATCGCGGCGGCCAAAGCCCTCGGCGAGAACTCTCCCGCACTCCGCGATCCGGTGGCCTCGTTGCTCCCTTCGCTCAAGGATCTTCGCCAGGTCGCGCGGGACATCGCATTTGCTGTCGGGACCGAAGCACAACGTGCCGGCTTGGCGGAGCCGTCGTCACCGGAGGAGTTGCGCGATCGTATCGCCGCCACACAGTGGACGCCGGAGTACCCGCATCTGGTTCGTGCCAAGCCCTGACGGCCACCGCGAAGGCCCTGGCCGACCGACGGCAGAGCGCTGCCTACTCCAGTTCTTTCCCCTTCGTCTCAGGTAACGCCAGCGCCAGTACAGCTCCGACGAGAAACGCTCCCGCAAGCAGCAGAAACGACGGTCCTAGGCCGAACTTGTGCGCCAGCAGGCCAATGACAAACGGCGCCGCTGCCGATGTCCCACGGCCAATGTTGTAGCTCACTCCCATGGCGGTCGCGCGAATTTCAGTCGGGAATATCTCGGACACGATGGCCCCGAACCCGGAAAAATGCCCGGTCCCGAAAAACGCCACCAGCGGGCCCAACGTCAGAAGCCACAGCGGGCTGCGGGCGAAGCCGTACACCGGCACGAGCGCAGCCGCGACCAGCAGGTACGTCACGTAGCTTTTCCTTCGCCCGAACACATCCGCCGAGAATCCAAACACCGCGTATCCTAGCCACTTTCCCAAGCCCATCACGATGAGCCATGCCGTCGTCTTCACCAGGCTCAATCCGCGCCCGCCTTCCGCCATTGGCAGCGAGAGGTACGCGGGAATCCACGTGAACAGTCCCCAGTAACCGAACATCGCGCTCGCATTCATGGCCGTGGCGATCACGCCGTTACGCCGCAGGTCCTTCCGCCACAGAAGCCGCAGCGACCGCCCCACGCTCTCTGCCTTGGCCTGGACCCTCGTCTTCCAAATCTCCGGCTCGGGCACACGCCGCTGGATCCAAACAATCGCGAGCGCCGGCAGAATGCCCACGAAGAACACGACTCGCCATCCGTAGCGCGGCAGGACAAATGCCACGACGCCGGCCGCGAGCATCTCGCCGATCGCATACGCGGACTGCATCAGCCCGAGCGCCTTGCCGCGGTGTTCGGCGCGCCAGGTCTCCGCAATCAACGCCGCGCCCGTGCTCCATTCGCCTCCCATGCCTAGGCCAAGGATGAATCGGAAAATCGCGAGCTGAATCACGGTGTCCGATAATCCGGACGCGCCGCTCGCAATGGAATAAATCAGAATCGTCGCGATCAGCGACCGCGTCCGCCCGATCCGGTCTGCGACCAACCCGAAGAGGAACCCGCCAAACGCCGACGCAATCAACGTGAGTGAATTCAGCAGCCCCCCGAGCGCCTGGCTCATGCCGAAGTCGCGCATCAGGTGCGCCAGCACCAGCGAGTACAGCGCCACGTCGAACGCGTCGAGCATCCATCCGAGTCCGCCTGCGATCAGTGTTCGGCGCTCAGCGCTGGTGATCTCGCGGGGCCAGTCGATGCCAAGAATTCTCTTTGTGGAACTTGCGGATTCACTTGCAGGGAGAGGAGACATCATTTTGTGTGTGCTTTTCGCGACGCCATTCTAGTGCGGTTCGGCGCGGGCGCGTCCGCTTTTCTCCGCGGCACCACATTCGCCCGCACCGATCTGGGGAGAGCTCAATTGCCCTTGCCGATCCTCGGCGCTTTTGCTAGTCTTCGCGCCCGACGGGACCGTCACACCATCGAGGAGACGCTCATGGCACACTGCACGAAATGCGGAGCTGTTGTTGGGGACAACACTGCGTTCTGCGGCAGTTGCGGTGCTCCCGTCGCGGGAGCGCCCGCTGGTGCGCCGCCCCCTGCTCCGGCTGCGGGCACGCAGCAGACAGGATTGGCCGAGAACGTAGCCGGGGCGTTATGCTACGCACTCGGCTGGATCACGGGCCTGATCTTCTTTTTCATCGACAAGCGCCCCTTCGTGCGCTTCCACGCGGCGCAGTCGATCGTCGTTTTCGGCGCGCTGCACATCTTGAGCATTGCACTGGGGATTTTCTTCGGCTTCAGCATTCTGGCGGGCGGCCTCGCCGGCTTCTCCGTGGGCTTTGCTCTCTTCCGCCTGGTCCAGCTTGGGTCGCTCGTCCTCTGGATTCTGCTGATGATCAAGGCGTATCAGGGTCAGAAATTCCGGATTCCGGGCGCCGCCGATCTGGCCGAGTCCATCTTCGGCAAATCGTAACGCGGCCTCTAGAGTCGCCGGCCGCCTACTTCTCTGACCATACCGCGAGCTCATTCCCGCTCGGGTTGGCGAAGTGGAATCGCCGCCCTCCCGGAAACGCGAACGCTTCCTTGACGATCTTCCCGCCCGCTGCCCGCACCTTCGCCTCACTCACGGCTAGATCGCTCGCATAGAGCACCACAAGTGCGCCTCCGTTGGCGACTGCGCGCTCCTTGTTGAATCCTCCCGCAAGCCGTCCGTCCTCGAAGCTCGTGTAGTCCGGGCCGTAGTCGGTAAACCTCCAGCCGAACGCCTGAATGTAGAAAGCCTTCGTCTTGGCAACATCCGTTGCCGGAAACTCGATGTAATCCATCCTTCCGTCGTTCGAACTCATTTCGCTCCTTTGGCGAAGATGCTGGCCTCGCGCCGCCCCCGCATTCTAACTCGGACGCGCACGTTTCGACTCTCGCGGCGCCGGCGGAGCCTCGATTTGGCGTGTCATCAGCCAGCCCAACCGGTGTGTTTGCAGCAGATTAGCAGGTCACAAACTCGTCCCCCGTTCGTCCTTTGACTCGCGGTGCCACATCCCTTATTTCGATTGGGTGGGCTCGACGTCCGAGCTCACGTGGCGGTCGCGTGGGTGAGTGCCGCGCCCGGCGTTACCGTTTGTGGGCACGCGGGGAAACTAAACGGCTCAAACGGAGAGTTCAAGCGGAGTATTTCCGAGAGGAGACTTTGAATGACTCACTCTTGGCTCGGCATGAGACAGGCTCGGCCCAACCATAGCCTATTTGCCTGCCGCTCGACCCTCGCAATTCTTGCCGTAACGCTTGTCTTTGCCGTCGCCGGTTGCTCGAAAAACGCTTCCTCTCCGGCTGGCGCGAGCATGAGCTCAGTCGGTGTGCCGAGCTCGTTCCGAGATCTGAGCAAGGTGCCCGGCACGGTCTTTGACGTCACCTACACGCCGAACACCGTGCGCCTCGATCTCCCCACGGTTCAAAAGGCGCTTCGAAGCGTCAGCGAGGATGGCATCGTCTTCCTCTTTGACTCTTCCGATTCCCGCATCCGCGACCTCAAGGAAGGCAAGGTCATGTTCCTCGAGCACCTCGGCGTCCGCCGCGTCGTCGGTGTCTCGAACCAGGGCTCGCAGATTGCCGTCGTGACCGAGGAACCATCGCTCTCCGACTTCATCCAAAATGGGCGCATCGAGTTCTCTGTCCCGGTCAAGTTCGACCAGTTAAACACGCAAGCCTTGCCTCAGGCTCCGCAGTCCGGTGTTCTTGCCTATCTCTTTTATCGATTCTTTTCTCCGGCCCTCGTCTATGCCGCCGAAGAGAACAAGAGCAAGCTAGCCGTTCATCTCAAGGGAGAGGTCAACAGCTGGGAATTCGAAATTGAGGGTGAACCGGAAGGCGAAGGTGTTTCATTGTCGCTGGACGTCGCCAAGAAGCTTGCCGGAATCTCTGCCAGCATCAAGGCCAAGGGGGACCTGGAAAACATCACGACGAGATTCAAGGCGGTGGTCTCCGGCTCCACGATTCAGCAGTTTGAGTACAGCACTCCGCTGAAGGGCAAGCTCCACGTTTCGTGGGGTGCCCTTACGAGTGGCGAAAACAGTGGCATCGGAGAATCACGTCTCAAGCTGCCGCCTTTCGCGAAGGATGTGTTTGATGTCTATGGCCTCCCGTTGTTGTTCCGCATCGATGAAGCCCTCATCTTCAAGCCCGGCTTCGGCACGAAGAAGGACGCGGCCGAAGGCGGCTTCGACGTCAACTACGATGGCACAGGCGGCTTCTCGGTCAGCGGCGGCGGCGATCAATCAAAATCCACTCCCGAGGGCAGCATGACAGGCGAGCCCTCCCTTGAGCCCACAACCGCCGAATCCCTTGCCGCGCACGGTATTGTTCTCGCCATCGACGCGCCGAAAGTCTCCGTGTCCCTCGGCACCGAGAGCATTAAGGAAGCGATTCAGGAAGCTGTGCCCGGCGCAATCCTCGACAAGGCCGCGGAAGCGCTTGAAAAGGCCGGCCTCGGCGGCCTCATCAAGAAGGCCAAGGAAGACTTTTTCAAGATCGAAGGCGCCGCCTATCTTCAGCTCGTTACCGAATTCGATTATGCGGGCTCCGGCCCGTTGAGCATCGTGCCGTGCACGATGACCCACCTGAATTTCTATGCGCAGGCGGGCGTCGACGCCCAGCTTTTGGCGATCAAGGGCGACGGCCCCAAGCTCGACTTGTACAAGACCAGCAAGGCCGTCCGCAATCCGGACATCGACGCCTGCGGTCAAAAGTAGGGACTCGAGAAGGCCGCGAATCCGGGAGGGAATTGACATGGCCAAGTTCTGCGTGCACTGCGGAGCCCCGTGGGATCCCAACGCGCGCTTCTGCGTTCATTGCGGCAAGCCGCCTGATGATGCAGCAGCGCCGCCGTCGCAAGCGAGCCGCGTAAGCCCGCCGCCTTCAGTGCCAGCCCCGGCCGCCGTCGCGCCCTCCGCGGGGCAAAAGCCGCAGATTCCCGTAGTCCCGATAATTGCCGTCGTTGTAGGACTGCTGATCGTCGTCTGGGCGGTGTCCTCTATCCGCAGAGCCATTGTTCACTACGAGTCGAGGAAGCAAGTGGAGGCGTTCGAGAAAGCCTTTGAGAAGCGCGAATCATCGCAGACAACATCGAAACCCACGACGCCATCACCCGCGCAGATCACGCCAACTGCGGCTCCCTCATCGCAAGAGGTCCCGACACCTCAGGTTGCTCTGAAACCCGAAACCGTCGGCCAATTCGAACCGCCGCAACCCCCGGGCCCGGGCGAAGTCGAACGCACGGTCAATGGTCCCGAAGCCGACCTTCTCGTCCGCACCGGCAGCATCAACAATCTTGGCTTTGGCTGGCCCCAGGGCTTCGACCCATTTTCGGGTGAGTCGACTCCGCCGCACGGCTTTCCCTGGACTCCGCGCCCCGGCGCCGCTGACGGAACCGACCGCATCATGGTCGGCTCCGTCGTCACGCAGGATGATCTCAACTCGCACGCCCACGACGGTTACAGCGGCTCGCTGTCCTCCTGCTGCGCGATCCCCGGGCCGCACGATCCCCCCAGGAAAGAGCGCATCCAAACCATGCCCCGCCCGATCACGCTCGACGTCGGCGCTTTGCCGGCAAAAATTGACGCCGTCGTCTTCCAGATTTTCGCCGACGATTTTCAATCGCCCGTGTGGCATTCGCATTTCCAGGTGAGCCTCAACGGCGTGCGGATTCCCACATTTGAAGACGCGATCAACTCTCTCGACCAGACCGGCCCCATCGGCAAACTCATCACTTTGCGCCTGCTGCCTGAATACTGGCCGCTGCTGCAATCGGGCAGCGTCAAGCTGCTCATCGACGATCCCACCACGCACATGCCGGACGGCTACTCTGTCGATTTCGTGCGCATCCTCGTAAATCCCCACAAATTCAAGTATCAGGTTTCGCTCGCTGCCACCGTTGTCGACGCCGGCACGCACAAGCCGATCGCCGGCGCCAACGTCACCGCCTCGCTCGTCACTTCGCTCACTGATGCGAAGGGCCATTGTTCGCTCGAGGGCCTCCCCGCGGGCCTCGTTGTCGCCTCCGCGAACGCGGATGGCTACGACACGAGCTCCATTCCCGTCGATCTCGTTGCCGGCCACACCGGCAAAGCCGATTTTCAACTGCATCGCCACGCGGAAGACACCGCGTCCCTCGAGCGCGCCATCGCGCAGACCGGTTCCGCCCAGATTTACGGAATCCATTTCGACACCGGCTCCGCAAAACTCCGCCCCGACAGCACGCCTGCTCTCGAAGCCGTCCTCGGCCTTATCAACGGTCGCCCCGGCTCGCGATGGAGCATCTCCGGGCACACGGATAATCAGGGCGGGGCGGACATGAACCAGAAACTCTCCGAAGCGCGCGCCGCGTCCGTGGTCGGGTGGCTCGGCGCGCATGGCGTCGCCACAGACCGGCTCGTCCCGCAGGGTTTCGGTCCGACGCGGCCGATCGCCGACAACTCCACCGCGAACGGCCGCGCCCTCAATCGCCGCGTCGAGGTCGCGCCCGCACCTTAGCGCCGCCGCGCGCGAAGATCCTCGCCGGAGCGAACGCTTCCTGCGGACGTTAGCGGAAATTCTCGCCCAGTATGATTTCGGAGCTTTGATACTGTTGTTGGGAAAAGACAATCAGCCGCCGGTCCGGCGACACCGTCAGTCCGCCGAACCACGCATCGGGTTGGCCGGACAAACCCAGGATACGCGTCGATTGTCGCGTCGCGAAGCTGTAGAACTCGATCGTAGGTTGAGGTTTTGCTTGGGAATTGACGTAATAGATTCCATCTTCGAACACGGCCCAGTATCCCGGCAGCGCCGGATCCATGGCCTTCATCACCAGCGTTTCTTCTCCGCCGTTCACTGGCATCTTCCAAATCCCCGGGATAGTTCTCTTGGTGAAGTAGAGAGACTTTCCGTCCAGAGATTCCATGCACGAAAAGCCGCCGTTCTTCGTGATTTGAACTGGATGCCCGCCGGCCGTAGCGATCTTCCAGATTTGCGCTTCTTCGTTCTGTCCAACCTTCCAGTAATAGATCGAATGTCCGTCCCGCGACCACACCGGTCCGGCGTAGGCATCGATGTCCGGTGAGAGACGTCTGGGCTGGCCTCCCACGGCGCTGATCAATTGATCCAATCCACTATTGCCGAAAGCGATCGTCTGGCCGTCCGGCGACCAGCTCGGCATCTCGGGCTCGCTCGTCCTTAGAAAGGTTAGTTGCACTGCATTGTTGCCGTCCGGGTCGCTCACCCAAATCTCGGCGCTGCCGGAACGGACTGATTCGAACGCAATTCGCTTGCCGTCGGGCGAAAACCGGGGCGCGCCTTCGACGCGGGTCGAGCTCACTACGTGCGCGGGGGGACCACCTGGGCCGTGCGGAGAAGCGAGCTTCGTGCTCCACAAATCGGAGTCCTCGATGTTGCGGACAAACGCGATGCGGCTGCCCTGTTTCGAAACCGCGGGGTAATAGGCATTTTCACCGAAATCGACAAGCGGCTCTTCGTGGCCGTCACTCAAATACACGCGCCACAGTTTCCGTACGCCCTGATGGTTCCCAGTAACAATCAGGCTTTGGCTGTCCGCGCTCCATGCCAGATTGCCGATCCATTCGGTTTGCTCATATAGCATCTTCGGCTCGCCTCCGCCGCTCGGCATCAACTGAATCGATAGGGGAGCTGTCGGCGAGTTCGAGTGACGCAACAACGCCAGGTATTTACCGTCCGGCGAGAAAGCAAATCGCCAGTCTCCTTCCGTTCCTGGCGGCGGAAAACTGACTTGCCGTTCCTTTCCGCCTTCCTTCGGCACCACGAAGACGCGATACGGCTCGTCAGCGGAGGCGCGCTGCCCAAACGCGATATATTTCCCGTCCGGCGACCAGTCCAGCATGTAGTACCGATCCGGTCGAAGTGAGACAAGCCTTCGTTCCGGCCCGCCCAGCGCGGAAATCACGAAGACGCCGGTTCCGCCGGTCGACTGGCGAAGGAAGGCGATCTCGCGGCCATCGGGCGACCAGGAGGCTGAAAAATCCTCGCCGCCCTTGTTGGACGTGAGTTGCAGGGGCGTCTCGCTTCCCACCAGCTTCACGAAAATCTCTGTGCCCGGAAGCCTCGAGTTAGCCCACGAAAATGCGATTTGCTTCCCGTCCGGAGAAAAAGCGGGATAGCTGAGATCGCCTCCCATGTTCATGAATGCGGCTAGGGCCAAGGGCGCACTTGCCGACCGAGTGTGAGCGGGAAAGAAAACCAGGCGTCCGGCTGTCACAGCGATCAGCGCAACGCCCAAAGCTGCGCCCACGAGCCATAGACGCTTTCGCGTCGAAGTGGCCGGCGCGGGCTGCTGCGTCTCGGCCGCTTGATCCGAGGTGCGGCCCTGATCCCACCAGGCATCCAGTTCCGTCTTATATGCGTAAACTGCCGCGCGTGACTTGTGCACGTGACGGCGTATCGGCAGGCCGTCCTTCTCCCACCGCCGCACCGTGCTCTCGTCGCGTCTGAGGTAGGCGGCAATTTCCTTCCAGGAGTCGAGACGGTCGCCCGCCTGCGGCTCGGGAGAGAAACTCCGGTCGGACGCGCTGGGTGTGTCCATGGGCCTGGGTTACGGGGTTGTCCAAGGATACCATTCTTGGGCCTCAATGCCAACGCGCCCGGGAGAGCCGCTTGACCCCCAAACCGAGGCGCTCATTAGCGCTCATCCCGCTCTTGCCCGTTGCCACCGTCAAGCGACTCCGGCTAGCTTCCCGCCGTCCCCAGTTTCGACAGGATCACTTTGCTCGCGGAGGCCCGCATGCGCTCAAAGCAGAACCTCACCAAGCCGCTAGCAGTGTCGAGTCGCCTCGTCTTCCTGGGCGTCTGTTTGACGCTCCTGGCCGTACCAAGGCCTGCCTCCGCAGATACTCTCATCAATTTCGACGATGTTCCAGGGGGCACCGTGGTGAACACGCACTACTCTGGCGTGACTATCACCTGCACGGCCTTCTCCTGCGACTTGGACAATTCTGTCTATGCTGTTACCACGCCGAATGCGTTTAGCGGTCCAAACGCCTTGATATCAACCGGGGAGGGGCTGGATATGCCGGGCATCCTCTTTGTCTTCGACGTGCCCCAAGCCGTCGTCACGATTGAAGGGTCGACAAATCCGGACTTCACTCTCGGAGGGGCCGTCTATACGAACATCGACGACGTGAGTGGCCAAATCACCCCCTCTTCAGGCTCCTACTCTCTTTTCAGTGTTTCGAGCCCTTCGGGATCCATTACCGCAATCGCAGTCAACGCAAACGGTCCCAACCTCGAGGCCATAGGCACCACCTATCTCGACAATCTCTGTTTCTCCACCAGCATCACCGGTTGCGGTAATCAAGGCTCCTCCACTGCGCCCGAGCCCGGCACGTTGGAGCTGCTGCTTGCAGGAGCCCTCGTGATTGGCTCCGCGTTCCTCGCTCGCTGCAGAAATCGGTCTTCGCTGATGCGGCCGAACCTGGCCTTGCAGAGGAGAAGCGCGACACAAGCGGCAGTGTGAAATGGGGCGCGACGATTGTTCACGGCAAGCAGGAGGAAACGATGACTGCATTGTCTAGTACCGTGCGACGCGCACTCGGAAGGGCGCTCCACGCCACGGCTGTGCCCTTAGTGTGTGCGCTGGCTCTCTGTTCGGCGGCGCGCAGTCAGAGCACCGGCGCGTTTTGGCAAGGTGGCAGCGGCAATTGGAGCAACGCGAGCCTCTGGCAATGTCCGGATAAGGATCATCCTTGCGTGCCCAACGGGGATTTTCTCGTCTCCGCTTCAAACAGCGGGGTCCTCAATCTCGATATCAATGCCAGCATCTCAAATTTTGAGAGCACAAGCGCGTCGCTCTCCTTGAATGGAACCTCACTAACCATCGCCCGTGCCCCCGAAGACCCCGGCGGCACCTTCTCCGGCCGACTCGACGTCGGCGGCAGCCTCACGCTCGCCGGCGGTGCCAGCGTGAACGTAACGCAGGACAGTGCAGACATCGAGGGAAACAGCTCCTTTGCAGACTCCACCTTCAGCAGCCTTGATCTCACCCTCAATGGCAACCTCACGGCGAGCAACTCCACCATCAACACCACCGCGGCGGCCGTCATCGGTGCCACAGATTCCTCCACTGTGACCCTTTCCGGCAACACCACTTGGAAAGTGGTCATCCTTAACCTCGGTCAAGAGAACGGTTCCAGCGGCAATCTCACGGTCGGAGCTTCGAGCACCATCGACCTGACCGAGCTCAGTGTGGGCGGCGTGACGGGCGCGGGCGGCATCACCGTCGGAGGCGCAGATGGCGTCCAGGGTTCGCTCACGGTCCAAGACGGTGGTGTAATCAAGTTCGAGGGTGGCGCTCCGGAGATAGGCATCGGCGATGGTCAGATGACCGTCGAGGCCGGCGGTAGTGTTACGGTGCCAGAGATCCTTGTTGGCTTTAACTCCGCGAATTCGAAACTCACGGTCCAGGGCGACGGGGCCGTCTTGAATCTGGGCGGCGTCCCCGGCGGCGGCATGACCGTTTTGGCCGGCTCTGTAACGATCAGCGACAACGCCGAGGTTTCAGGCGGAAACCTCAGCATTTCGACGGGGAATGTCACCATTGAATCAGGAGCCAAGTGGACAATCTCTGACCCTGGCAACACCCAGGATTTGCTGATAGGACTGGCTATCCCCGCGATCCCCGGGGTTACCGGGCCTTCGGGCCCGGCGATTATGACCATCCAGGAGGGCGGCTCCGGTTCGAACGAGGGAAGTGTGGTCCTTGGTCTCAACCAAGGCGCGGATGGCAGCTTAATCGTCACGGGAGACGATAGTAGTTGGACCGCTGGCCAAGCTGTGGTCGTCGGTTTCCTCGGTACCGGTGGCCTCGAGGTCGCCGATGGTGGTCAGTTGACCTCCGGCGCGGACAGCAGCGGCGTCAGTGGTTACATCGGCCAGTTGGCAGGCAGCAAGGGTCTCGCCACCATCGAAGGCGACGACTCCACATGGGAAGCGAACGGCGATCTCCAGGTCGGCGTCGCTGGAAATGGCACGCTCGAAATTAAGGACCAGGCCGAGGTTCACGCCAATAATATGAGCATTGGAACTCTTGCTGGCGGAGAGGGCGAGGTCGATATGACCGGCGGCACTCTCGAGCTCAGCGGTAATCTCATCGTTGGCGATGCTGCAAAGGGCACACTGAACGTCGAGCCTTCCGCGCCTGATGACGAAGGCGATGTCACCAGCCAGAACGGAATTATCGGCGCACAGGCCGGTTCCAACGGTTCGGTGACGATTGGCTCGGCTCTCGGCAACGGTCTCCAGGCTACAGGCTCCCAATGGACCATCAAGCAATCCCTGATCGTGGGCCTCGCCGGCAATGGGGGGCTCGATATCGGCGGCACCGTCACTTCGCTTTCTACCACAATCGGTCAGGAGATCAGCGGCTCCGGCGACATCAGCGTCGAAAATGGCGGGATGTGGACCACCACGAATGACCTCACCATCGCCGACAAGGGACTTGGAAGTGCCGAGATTTTGAAGGGAGGGTTTGCCAACGTCACTGCCGGTGTTGTCACCATCGGCAACCAAAAATCCTCCGTCGGCACATTGGACGTGCAAGGCCAGTTCAATATGCCCCAGAACTTGATTGTCGGCGCTTTTGGCACTGGCACCATGAAAGTCGAGCAGGGCGGAGCCGTCGCGAGCGGCCAAGCACACATTGCTCAGAACGAAGGCTCCAACGGAACCGTAATCGTCACGGACTCCAACTCGAGCTGGAGCGTGCAGGGCGAACTCTATGTGGGCGAAGGCGGAACTGGGACACTCACCGTCCAAAACGGCGGCCAGGTTTCGAGCAGCGAGGCTTCCATCGGAGTTCTCGACACCGGTACCGGCACTGTGACTGTCTCCGGCGATGGCTCCTCTTTGGCTGTCAATGTCCCCGACGACGACGCAGGAAGCCAAGCGGGGCTTCTGACAGTCGGTGAAGCGGGCACAGGGACGCTCACCGTCAATCAAGGCGCTCAGGTGCTCAGCCTTTCCGGAATTATCGGCAAGGAGGCCGGCTCGAACGGCACCGTCTCCCTCTCCGATGACAATTCGCAATGGATCATCTCGGGTTCGTTGACTGTGGCTTCCAGCGGAACCGGCACTCTCAACATTTCTTCGGGTGCGCTCGTCAGCGACACAAGCGCCATCATCGGTGATAACGCCGGCTCGACCGGCGCCGTCACGGTTTCCGATGCGGCAGGCCAGTGGACCAACTCCGGCTCCTTGACCGTCGGAAACTCCGGCTCTGGCTCTCTCGGCATCAGCGGTGGCGGTGTCGTCACAAGCACGAACGGTATCATTGCCAACAACGCCGGTACCGCCGGCACGGTCACAATTGACGGTGCCGGTTCGCAGTGGAACGCCTCCGGCTCTCTTACCGTCGGCGCTGGCGGCAAGGCCTCGCTCACCATTTCCAACGGCGGGCTCATGAGCGACACGTCCGCTCTCATCGCGGCGAACGCGGGCTCGAACGGCACTGTAACAATCTCGAATTCAGGCTCGCAGTGGAAGAACTCCGGCTTGTTGAGTGTAGGCGCTGCAGGCGACGGAACTCTCTCGGTTTCAAGTGGCGGCGTCGTCACCAGTGCGTCCGGCCTGATCGCGCGCGATGCCGGCTCGACGAGCGTTGTCACTCTCACCGACTCCGGCTCTAGTTGGGCCGACAGTGGATCACTCGCCGTCGGCGGCTCGGGCAACGGAACTCTCAACGTCAAATCCGGCGCTACTTTGACCAGTTCGAATGGCTTGATCGCGGACCAGAACGGTTCGGTCGGTGTCGCTTCGCTGAGCGGAAGCGGTTCGACCTGGACAACGGGCGGCGTGACGGTTGGAAATGGGGGAGCCGGAACACTCAACATCGCGAGTGGCGCGTCGGTCCAAAGCGGATCGGGCCTGATCGCGTCGCAGGCCGGCAGCACCGGAACGGTGACCGTAGACGGCCAAGGCTCAAAGTGGCAGCAATCCGGGATCCTCCAAGTCGGCGCAAGCGGCAGTGGTTCGATGACCATATCTGGCGGTGGCCAGGTGACGAACACCGACGCCACGATCGCCGCGAACGCAGGCTCTTCCGGCAGCGTCACCGTCACGGACTCGAGCTCCGCGTGGAACAACGCCGGGCGTCTGACCGTGGGCGGTTCGGGCAACGGAACGCTCGCCGTTAGCAATGGCGGCAGTGTGGCGAGCAATTCTGGGATCATCGCCGATTCGTTGGGATCGAGCGGTGCCGTCAGCTTGACTGGCTCGAACTCGGCCTGGAACGTGGCGGGCGCACTGACCGTGGGCAATCAGGGCCAAGGGGCCTTGAGCATCTCGAACGGTGCTGCGGTCCAGAGCGGCGACGCCAGCCTCGGCGTGGCAGCAGGAGCACAAGGAACCGCATCCATCTCGGCTAGTCAGTGGACCGCTGGCGACATGACCGTCGGCGGCCTGGGACGCGGCTCGGTGACGGTGAATCAGGGCACTGTGAACACGGGCGCGCTCACGATCGGTTCTGGTGCGGGCTCGAACGGCCAAGTCTCGCTGCAAGCGGGATCGTGGAATGCCGGCGCCGTTACCGTCGGGGACTCCGGGACAGGAGCTCTGGATGTGGCGGGAACCATGCAAAGCGGCACTGTCTTGATTGCGAAGGCATCGGGCTCCTCGGGCACTGCTTCCGTGGAGGGCAATTGGCAGGTCTCGGGCGACCTCACCGTCGGACTCGGTGGCGCCGGCACTTTGACGATCCAGGATGGCGCTGTCGTGACCAGTGGTTCTGGACAGATCGCTGGAGCCGCAGGATCGAGCGGCTCGGTGTTCGTCGATGGTCAGAACTCCGTGTGGAACACCGGCTCCGCGGGAAGTCCCGGATCCATTGCGGTTGGTGGTGGCGGTTCGGCTCTCTTGAAGGTCTCGAATGGCGGTCAGGTCGTCGCCAACGTCAATGTCAATTCGGGCGGCGAACTGGCTGGCCAGGGCGTCGTCGGCAACGTCACGAACAATGGCGGCATCGTGACTCCCACCGACGGTCCCGGCCTCATGACCATCACCGGCAACTACACGCAAAACTCCGGCACGCTGGTCCTCGACATCGACGGCGATCAGCCCGGCCAGTTCGACCAGCTGTCGATCCTCGGATCCGCCGACTTCGCTGGCGGCACGATCGAGGTTAATTTCGAGAACGGCTTCCAGCCGCTGGCCACGGATACCTTCGATCTCATCTCCGCAGCTCTGGGACTCACCAACGCCGGAGTTACCTTGGATGTCGAAGGCCTGGCGGCGGGCACCGAGTTCACCGAAGCGTTCACCGCCAACGGCCTCAGCTTCGCACTCGGCTCGAACGGAGGCACGGGCGGCTCAGGTGGCTCCGGCGGAACGGGAGGCTCCGGTGGCACGGGAGGCTCCGGTGGCTCCGGAGGCACGGGTGGTTCTGGCGGCACAACGGCTCCCGAGCCTTCCACCTTGCTCCTGATGGCGTCGGGACTGGCTGCGGCTCTCCGCCTGCACAGGAAGTCGGCCAACTACCGCTGGTTATAAGAGACCGTAACATGCCTGGTTTCTGTGGTTTGTACGGATAGCAAAAAACTAGGTCTCGATGATTGACCTGCCAGGTCGAACTCTGCCAACCTCCTGACCCACAAGAGAGCCACAGTCTGCCCGTCAACGTCCCAGACGGTCGCAGGAGTATCACGAACTGTGTGACCCAACTCCGCAGAGTTTAGGGAGGCCCTATGGCCCGAAGAGTAAGTGCCGTCCTGCCCGTGCGAGGAATCGCCGCGTGTGTCCTGGCGGTTGTTTGCTTGGCTTTCACTCCCGCCGTCTCCGCCCAAACCACGATCTGGAAAGGCGGTGCCGGGAACTGGAGCGAGAACAACTGGAATGGTGGTGTCCCAACCCCTACCAGCAATGCTTTCATCGACGGCGGAAAGGACATCGCGTCAACGGTCACGGTCGACATAGCTAATGCTACGACCAACGATCTGACCTTGGACAGCGACGACACGCTGACGTTCGATTCCGTCGCCACGCTCACCGTGGGTGGCACCGCCACGTTGAATGGGACTACCAACCTCGATCTCGGCACCCTCACGCTCAACGGTTCCGCCACCAACAACGGCACCATCAACATGGCCACGGACACCGTCACCCTACTCGGCCACGAAGTGCTTCTCGGCATCGGCGTGATCAACGGCACCGGCTCGCTGACCAACGCCGGCACGATTCAGGGCTCTGGCATCATCAGCCTCTCGTTGACCAACTCCGGCACGATTGCCGGTACGGGCTCCGACCCGCTGATTCTTGAGGCTGACGTCGATAATACGAACGGCTCCATTACGAGCGTTACGCTTGAGAACAACACAATCACAGGTGGCACCGTCGGTGGCGAGATCGCGTCTCAGGGTGGTGTCCTCAATGGCGTTCAGCTCGCAGGCGCGGCTTTTCTTTCTTCCGGTTCGACTCTCGGCATTCAGGGCACAGTCCGTACGGGGCTCTCGCTCGCCTTGGGTGACGGCTCGGCGCTTACCGGTAGCGGAACGCTCCTGAATGGCCCGGCCGCGACGATTACCTCCGGCGGGTCAGCGACCATCGGGGTCAACGTCACTAACCTCGGCACGCTCGGCGGGGGTGGCACTATCACTCTTGATGGAAACACCGTAACGGGTCTTGGGACCGGTGTGCTCACGGGTACGTTCGTGGGCGAAGACGGCGCGACCGTAGAAAACTCCCGCTTCGAGACTATTACCACCATCGTCTCAGGAACCCTCTCCGTTCAGAACGTGACCAACGCGGGTGCTCTTCACCTCGGCAACAACGTCACTTTGAACGGCCCTGGGCCTCTGACGAACCTTGGCACCATTGGCCTTGCCGCACCTGGGGACTCCGCGACCATCGCTGTTGACGTCACAAATTCGATTCCTCTCGCTGGCTTGGACGCGACGAACGGCCAGATTACTTTGGACGGCGCCACCATCACCGGTGGAACTCTCACTGGTCAATTTGTCGCGAAGAATGGCGCGGCCGTGAATGGATCCTCGTTCACGGGCACCACCATACTGATGCCTGGCTCCACGTTGGCCATTCAAGGTACCGTGAGCTATTCCGGAAATCTTTTGTTGGCGGACGCGACACTGAATGGCAGTGGCGGTGGAACTCTTCGTTCCCTCGGCCCCTCCATTCTCACGGGCGGGGGCTCGAGTACCCTCGCGAATATAGCGGTGGACGACTCGGGTGGTGGCGCAATCGGGGGCACCATGACCCTCGATGGCGCAACCGTCATTGGTGGCACTCTCACCGGTCAGTTCACCGCCGAAAATGGCGCCGCTCTGAATAACGCGCAGTTTGGCAAGCTCTCGACCGATACCGTGACCTTGACGTCCGGTTCGACGCTCGGCATTCAAGGAACCGTGACCAATGCCGCCATGCTCACGATGGAGAGCGGCGTAACGCTCAACGGAGCCGGAACGCTCACAAACAATGGAACTATTCAGGGCGGGGGCACTCTGAATGTTGCCATCACAAACAACGGCTCCATCGTTGCCAACAACTCTTCCTCGCCTCTCGTGATCTCCGCCGACGTCAGCAACCAGAATGGGACGGGGACGCTTGCGGCGACGAACGGCGGCACTCTTACGATCGACCCGGCCACTGTGAGTGCAAGCTATGTGACCATCGCGGCCGGCAGCAAATTGAACGGTGTCGGCACAATCAACCTTCCCAACAATCCAGTGACCATGATTCAAGGCTATGTGCAGAACGCCGGCACCGTCGCCCCTGGAATCGATGCTCCGGGCACACTCGCCATCAACGGCAACTACTTTCAATCGAGCACAGGGACGCTCGACTTCCTGCTCGGTGGAGGCGAAGCTGGACAGTACAGCCAACTGGATATCCCCAGCATCGCAATCCTCGGTTTCGCAGGCTTCGACACCGGGTCGACCATTGAAGCGGACTTCTTCAACGGCTTTGACCCCACCGCCGATTGCGCGAGCGTCACCGGCGTTTGCGAAACCTTCGACGTCCTCAACGCCCTCATCGAGACCGGAGGCACGGGCGGGATCTCCGGCTTGGTTTTTGACCTGCCAACCCTCGCCGACGGAATGACCTGGTCTGAGGTTTATTCCAATAACGAGCTCCTCCTCGAAATCACCAGCTCGGGTGAAGGCGGCTCCGGAGGCTCTGGCGGCTCCGGCGGAACGGGCGGTAACGGTGGCAATGGCGGTTCCGGTGGCACCACTGCTCCCGAGCCAGCAAGCTTCGTTCTCCTTGGCGTGGGGCTGTTCGGCCTCGGCGCCAGGCGCAAGAGGGTCCCTGCCCGGTCTGCCTAGACCTCCCAGTTGCCGACGCGCCGGCACTCCGCGCAACTGTATATTAGACTGCATGCCGGTCCTTTGTTTTCAACGAGTTACGGGGTTTTCTAATCGCGGAACTGTATATTAGAAACCCGCGATCCGCGGCCCGTGAAGGAAAACGCGACCCGGATGTGCCGCAGAGGCGCAGAGGCACGGAGCCGAAGAAGAATTTGGACGCCGACGAAACCGCAAATTTTGGCGATTAGAGATGGGTGCGGTCGTTTGTTTTGAATGACTTAGGGTGGGTTCTAATATTCGAATTTGGCGATTAGGATTTGACGCGGAGGCAAGGAGACAGGGAGGCAGGAGGCAAGGCAACGCCCCTCTCTGGCGATCGCAGCCCACTCTCTCGTCCATCCGCTCTCCTTTCAGGCGTGACCTGAGTGCAAAAGGGCACACGTCCGCCTCGTAATGCGCACACGACGTCTTCATCTCAGGGTTTGCAAGTACAAACCCTAAGACCCGGCGCACACAAAAACAATTATTCTGATTGTCAAGGATAGTTTACTTATATCATAGGTGACGGCAAAAATCAAGCAGAATTGGGGCAGCGCGGAAGTAGGTGAAAAGACAGGATTTAATCGTGAGGCAAAATCCGCACCCTTGCAAAAACCGCAGGAATGCGGCACCCGCAAAATCCGGAGGCTCGCTGCGGGCGTTGAAGGGTGGCCCACCCGCCACACGTGGAATTCTTCCGGTGCCTCGGCTGAAAAGCACCGGTGAACAAGGGTCTTGACAGCCGGGGCTGGTTTCCATTTTAAGTAAAAGCAGCGGGTGCTCAGCCGCTCCACAACGGGAAACTTCCGGAGCGCGGGACGGCCGCACGCGCAAGCAGATGAGCAAAACGAAGGTGGCCAGACATGGGTGCTGTAATCATGCTGTCGGGACCGGTTGGCGCTGGGAAAAGCACAGTCGCGCGTGAACTCCTTTCCATTCTGTCCGGGCCTGTGTCCTATATCGAAGGCGATACGTTCTGGTCCTTCATCCACAAATCGAAGAGCCGGGACCGGCGGGAGAACTTTCGCGTCATCTCGCGCTCGATGACGGCAGCGGCAGTGCCATTTGCTCGCTCAGGCTACGACGTGGTACTCGATTTTTCGATCCCGCCGGAATTTCTGAAGACCGCCCAAATAATCGTCAAAGAGATCCCGCTGGACTACATTTTGCTGCGGCCGAGCCAGCCGGTCTGTGAAGCGCGTGCGGCCAGCCGCGCTGAGGGGAAAATCGCCAACTATGAACCGTATCGCGATTTTTATTCGCTTTTTGACGGCGCGGAGCGCCACGTAATCAGTGATGACGTTGCAGACGCGGCCGCCATCGCCACGCGCATCCGAGAAGGAATCAGCTCCGGTGTGTTCCGAGTTTCTTAACGCACACCGGCACGACGGGCGTCTTCCACCCCAAACGTCGTCTTCTTCGCATATAGTCTCGTAAGCCAGCTCCACTCCTTGTGTTGTGATGCTTCGTTTATGACCCTGAAGGACTTCTTGCTCCGCTGAAGATCTGAACCCGCCGCGGCTAAAGCCGGAAACCGTCCGAGGAACGCGTTCCGCAGCGCTAAAGCGGGGCTCCCACCCAATGGCAAGATCGGGCACTGCGTAAAAGAGCCGGCAAGATGCCGGCGCTACAAAATCCGCCCCGAAATGCTCGGGGCGATTAGGAGGACTGCCAAACCCCAATTCTGCCAGGCCTCGATAGGTGTACCTGCCCGCGGCACCGAAACCAGGAGAACTCGGGCACCGGGCATTTACAACAGCGATGTTCGCTGTTTACCGAAAATGTTGTCCAGGTGGGCGCTGTAGGGCTCCCCGCTGAAACTGGACACTTCACGTAGGTAGAATCAGGGCCTCCAACTGGAGGCAACATGGGCAGGAAACCACGAGTAGATCGATCCCCCGAAGAAAAGTGGCAGATCGTGCAGGA
>Ga0335081_10000395_pt1 | contig 79393 bp, 58 predicted proteins | sample Lox_Sample_35_FD_206713 | JGI IMG/M metagenome (GOLD analysis project Ga0335081, IMG submission 206713) | Soil microbial communities from Loxahatchee National Wildlife Refuge, Florida, United States - Lox_Sample_3.5 | ecosystem: Environmental > Terrestrial > Soil > Wetlands | place: USA... | reverse complement strand
CGTTCCATGAGCTACAAATCCATGACCGAGAGCTTTCGCCAGCAGGTGGAGGATCAGAAGACGCAGGTCGAGAACCTCAAGACCGCGCTTCTGAAACTCGAACAAAAGCTCGCCGAAGCGCAGTCCAAGAGCGACATGCTGATCGCCCAGCATCGCCGCTCGCGCGCCCTGGGCAAAGCCACTGATGCCGGCACCGCTATCGGTGACCAGTCCAAGGCCGCCGCGTTCGACCGCATGAAGAGCAAGGTGCAGCACACCGAAGCCGCCACCCAGGCCAAGTCCGAGCTGTTGGCCGACAACGTCGACGACCAGTTTGCCGCCCTGGAAAAGCAGGAAGAGATCGACCGCCTGCTCAGCGAGATTAAGTCCAAGCGCAAAGTGGGATAAGCCTCTGGCCTGTCCACCCGGCACCATGCAAAAACTCTTCCATTTCGACTGCCCGCAGGAGGTGTACCAGGCCGACGCCTGCGTGATCTCCTGCATCGACGCCCGTTTCGATCTGGCCGTGAGAAAGTTTCTCAAGCGCCGGGGCATCCTGACCTTCGACCACGTCAAGATCCCCGGCTCGGCCAAATCACTGGCGGCACCCGACAGCGAGGCCGACCGCGACTTCGTCCTCCGCATGGTGCGCACGTCGCTGCGCCTGCACTCTGCCGCCCGCGTCCTGCTCATCGCCCACAACGAATGCGGCGCCTACCCCGGCGTAGCTCCGGAAGCCATTGTCGCCGACACCCTGAAAGCAGCCGAATTCCTGCGCGCCGCCGAGCCGTCTGTCCCGGTCGATTGTTTCTTCGCCGATTTCGACGGCATCTACGCAATTGCGTAGTGGTTGGCCTTTTTGCGGTACCCTCGGAAGTTGCGAACTCGTCCCATGACGCCGGCGGATTTTCGGAGGATTGCCCTTAGCCTGGAAGGCGTGGAGGAAGATTCCCACGCGGGTTTACCGACCTTTCGTGTCGGGGGCAGGAGATTTGCCTCCCTGGCCTCGCAATCCGAGGGCTACGGAAACCTTTCGCTCTCGCTGGAGCAGCAGGCGGCCTTCATCGAAGAGGCGCCCGAAACTTTCCTGCCCATCCCGGGCGGATGGGGAAAGATGGGACATACCCATATTCGACTCGCCGCGGCGAACGAGGATGTGCTGACCGGCGCGCTGCGGACCGCCTGGAAGTTACGGATGGATAGGAACGCAAAGACCCGCGCGCGGAGAGCGCCGCCAGCCAGTCGAACTACTCTTCGCGAAGGGCGACGATCGGATCCACCCGTGAAGCCCGCCGGGCCGGGGCGAGACAGGCGCCCAAGGAAACCAGCGCGAGCACGGCGGCCACCACGGTAAACGTCCGCGGGTCGTGCGGCTGGATGTCGAAAAGAAGGCTCGCCATGACCATGCTGAGCGCGTATGCGCTCGCCAAGCCGACACCGATGCCGATAAGAGTGACCGCCATCCCCTGGCCGGTGATCCACCAGAGTACGCGCGCCTGCTGGGCGCCCAGGGCCATACGCAAGCCGATCTCGCGAGTGCGCTGGTTCACCGCATAGGCCAGCACGCCGTACACGCCGATGGCCGCGATGAGCAGGGCGACGCCCGCGAACACCGCCACCAGCGCCGCGTTCAGCCGCGGCTGGGCGGCGTTTGCGTACACGTATTCCTCGGCGGTGCGGACATTCGAGAGCGGAATTTCCGGATCGATCCCATGAATGCGGGAGCGCGCGGCGGCCAGCGCCGACTCGGGCCGGCCCTGAGTTCGGATGACGGTGTCCATCAGGGGCGCAACTCGCGTGGCGGCGGAGAAATACAGGCACGGGTATTCCACGTTCAGCGCATTGTTGCGCACGTCCCCGACCACTGCGATCACCGTGAAAGAGTTGGTGGTCGTGGGACGGTGGATCTGTTTGCCGATCGGATTCGCGTTGCCCCATAGCTTCTGCGCGGCGGCCCGGCTGATCGCGATTGCCTCCGGCGCGCCCGGGCCGTCCCGGTCGGTGAAGTCGCGCCCCATTAGTATCGGGATGCCCATCGCGTGGAAGTAGCCCGGACTCACGGTTCGCCAATCGAGCGGCATCGATGCCCCATCGGGCAGGATGGACGGGCCGGTAGGCATGAAGGGAGAGCGATTGTAACTGCCCTGTCCCATCGGAATCCCACTCGACATGGCGGCGCCGCTGACGCCGGGGATGGCCGCCAGAGATGCGAGTGCTTCGTGAAAGAACGCCCAGCGCTTGGTCTGGTCGGGGTACCGCCCGGCGGGAGCCGCCAGTTGGAAGGTGAGCACTCCCTCCGGGCGGAAGCCGGTTGGGACACGCTCGAGGCGCAGCAGGGACTGCATCAGGAGTCCCGCTCCCACCAGCAAGACGGTGGCAAGCGCGAGTTCCCCGGCCACCAGCCCATGGCGCGCCAACTGGCCCGCTCCGCCGATGGACGATCGGCCGGCAAGCTGGAGGACGGTATGGAGATCGGCGCGGGCGGCGTGCCAGGCAGGAGCCAATCCGAAGAGCACTCCGGTCGCCAGCGAGACGCCCAGGGCAAAAAGAAGCACGGAGGAGTCGGCGGCAATCTCGGGCACGGGGAGGAGACCTTGCGGCAGCGAACGGTTGATGATCGGAACACTCCCCAGCGCCACCAGAAGTCCCGCGGCGCCCCCTGCAGCCGAGAGCAGCAGACTCTCGGTCAGAAGCTGGGCCAGCGTGCGCCTACGGCTGGCGCCGAGCGCCGTCCGGACCGCGATTTCCCTCTGCCGCGATGCGGCGCGCGAGAGCTGAAGGTTGGCGACGTTGGCGCACGCGATGAGAAGCACGAAGCCCACGGCGCTCAGCAGCACCAGCAGCGCCGTGCGCAAGCTGGCCGGCACGATGACCCCCTCGAAGTCCAGCAGCCGGATGCCCCAATCCTTCACCTCCGGGTATTGAGCGCCAACCCGCGCGGCCACCAGATCCATATCGGTCTGCGCCTGCCGCGGCGTCACTCCGGGGCGCAGGCGTCCGAACACCGTAATGACATGGTTGAGCCGGATCTCGCGGCCCGGGTCGATGACCAGCGGGGTCCATACATCGCCGCCGGTGAGAAACGGAAGGCCGGGCGGCGCGATGCCCACGACCGTGTAGTCGAGGCCATTGAGCGTGATATGCGCGCCCACGGCGGAAGGGTCGCCCGCGAAGCGGCGGCGCCAAAGGGCCTCGCTGATCAGCGCGACCGGCGCCGCGCCCGGACGGTCGTCGCCTTCGCGAAAGCCCCGCCCCCTGACGGGCTGGATTCCCAGGATCGGCAGCAGCGACGGGCTGATCGGCGCCCCGTTCAACTGCTCCGGGTCGCCGCGGCCGGATAGCGTGTAGAAGCCCCCTCCGGCAGCCCCGAGCGCTTGGAAGCTGTGATTCTGCTCGGTCCAGGAGAGATAGTTCAGAACCGATGCGGCGAAGGTCGCGAGGTTCAGCTTATCGTTCTTTTCGGCCACCTGCATCAGGCGGTCCGGCGAGGCGAAGGGCAGCGGCCGGATCAGCACGGCGTTGACGACATTGAAAATCACGGTACTGGCGCCGATCGTCAGAGCCATAGTGAGCACTGCCGCGGCGGTGAAGACCGGCGCCTTGCGCAGGGCGCGGACGGCGTATCTCAAGTCGGCAAACAGCATGGGTTAGAGACGCGGCAGGCGGCTAATCGTAACGGCGCACCCTGCACGCCTATGTGTCCCCTCCCATCTTCAGCGTCCCCACCATTTCCCCCACCTTCCCAATCCTTTCCTTTCTCAAGAAATCCCTCAATTCCTCCGCAATCCGCAGTGGCGACCGCGGATCCCAGAACGTCGCTGTCCCTACCTGCACTGTCGTCGCGCCCGCAATTAAGAACTCCGCCGCATCCACGCCGTTGGCAATCCCTCCCAGACCCATCACGGGAATCTTCACCGCCTGCGCCGCCTGGTACACCATTCGCAGCGCGATCGGCTTGATCGCCGGCCCGGATAGCCCGCCGAAACCCGCGCCGATTCGCGCTCGCCCCGTGCGCGCGTCGATGGCCAGCGCCACGAACGTGTTCACCAGCGAGAGCCCGTCCGCGCCGCTTTCTTCCGCCGCTCGCGCCAGCGGCTCGATCGCAGTCACGTTCGGTGAGAGCTTCACCACCACGGGCCGGCGCGCTACCCGCTTCACCGCCGTCACCACTTCCGCCAGCAACTCCGGATCGCTCGAAAAGTAAATCCCGCCCTGCTTCGTGTTCGGGCACGACACGTTCAGCTCGTACCCCGCCAGCCCCGCGTGGTCCTCGAGCACCCGGACCACTTCTGCGTAGTCTTCCACCTGGTATCCGAAAATGTTCGCGAACACCGCGGTCCGGAGCCGCGCCAGCGCCGGCAGTTTCTCGGTCACGAACACGCGGACGCCGATGTTCTGCAAGCCGATCGAGTTGATCATACCCGCTTCGGTCTCGTACACGCGCGGGGGCTCGTTTCCCTCGATCGGCTCGCGCGAAAGCCCCTTCACCACGAAGCCGCCCATCGCGTTCAGGTCCACCAGCTTTTCGAATTCCAGGCCGTAACCGAACGTGCCGGAAGCCGCCACCACCGGGTTGCGCAACGGGATGCCGCAGAATGTGGTCTCGAGCGATGGGTCGGTGGCCCCGCTCATGCCAGCAACGCCTCACCTAGCACACGGCCCACTGCCGACGACGGCGCGGCGATCCCCAGCGCCCGGGCCAGCGTCGGCGCCACGTCCACCGCCTCCACCGGCTCTTCGAAAACGCCGCTGCGGAATTGCGGCCCATAAAAACCAAGCGGCACCCGCGCATCGTAGTTGTAAAGCGAGCCGTACGAAATACCGCGCCCGGCTTTGAAGTCCTCCACGTACTCCGGGCGGTAGCTCAGCATCACGTCGCCCGACCGCTTCGGATGGAAACTGTTGCGGAACCGGCGCTCCCACTCGTCGTGAGTCGAGCACGCGCCGCCCCCTGTGTAGTAACCCGCCACTGCCGGCAGTCGCAGGGCCGCGCGAGCCGCCGCCAGCCGCACCGGCTCCGGGTCACGGAACCCTCCGCTGTCCAGATAAAGAAATGGATACACGTACCGCTTTACTCGTCCAAAGCTCTCTGCCAGCGTTCGCTGCACGGCCTGCGCGATCGTCTCGCCGTCCACTGCCATCCGCGCGCGCGATTCCCCCTCCGGAGCCGGGGGAGCGCCGTGCGACGCGCACAGCACCAGGTTGAATCCATTCTCTCCCACCGCTCGCGTCAGTTCATTCAGCAGCCGCTCCACGCGCCGGTCGAGCTGCAACACCATCTGCAGCATTAGCGGCGCGCGCCCGCCCGTTTCGTATCCCAGCAGCGCATCCGACCCCTCGATCAGGCACACCAAGTCGACCGTATCGCCCCGTCCCATTTGCTCGCCCCGCACCAGTTCGGCGGTGAATTCGAACTGCGCCGCCTGCGCGAACGGAGAGGCCTTGTAAAGCGGCAGGAACTCCTCGGGGTGATTCAGGTCGTATGTCATCGTGCGCAGCGGCGGAGCCTCCGGCGCCGCGTTCACCGCCATCCAGTTCAGCCCGCGTGCATTCTCCGGCGGATTGGCCTCGTTGTATGCCGTCAGCCAATCCGGAGTCTCGCCCGAGGTGGCGAACCGTGCGCGCTCGTCCAGGTAGTAGAGTTGCGCCCGGTGTGTTCCGGCGAATAAGGCCGCGTGCGCCTGCGTCATCGCCACAACTGCAACCCGCATGCCGGAGTTCGTGGCCGCCTGCGCTGCCAGAGTCGTCGCCAGCAGTCCCTCGTCCGACGCCCTTACCACTCTCTCTGCCGGTACGTCGTACCAGGAATCCGCTACTATGCCATGCTGGGAAGGCCAGGTCCCCGTGGCCAGGTTGGCAATCCCGCAAGCCGAGAAAGTACTCGACAAGTGCCGGCAGTCCGGGAACCAGGCGCCCCTTTCCACCAGCCGCCGGAATCCGCCGGGGCTGAATTGGTTCCAGCCGGCATCGATCGCGTCGGCCCGCAATTGCTCGACTAGTACCAAAACCGTCAATTTAGGCCGGTTAGGAGCCGCCAGTGCCGGGCTGGCCAGCGCGCCCAGAATACACGCACCGAACTCTCGACGGCAAATATCCATGAAAAAAGAGTTTATCAGACCTGTGAAGGGTGTTATAGTGTTCGCTTGATACGACTTCCCTAGCCGGTACTGGCCGGGCCACAGCCGGCGAGAGAGGTTCGCGCATGAGTCAGGCCAATGGCGAATTAGGGTTGGCCGCGGTCCGCCGGAATCGCGGAATCTCCCTCGAGCAGATTGCCGAATCCACCAAGATCAGCGTTCGTTCCCTCGAAGCGATCGAGCGGGGCGACCTCCGCAAACTTCCCGGGGGCATCTACACCACCAGCTATATCCGCCAATATGCGCGCGCCATCGATTGCGACGAGGCTGCCGTTCTGGCGATGCTACAACTCCCCGCCGGCTGATTTCTTCTTCTCCGCCATCCGTGTCGCGAACTTTGCGACGTTGATGATCGTCCGCTCGTGCGTTCCGTCTCCGACCATCTCTTTCTCGTCCCAGGCCTCCACGCGAAACTGCACGCGCCGTTCGTTCACGCCCGTGATCTCCGCCCGGAACGTCACCGTAGTTCCCATCGGCGCGGCCGCCCGGTGCCACACGTTCACGTGCGTTCCCACCGTGTCGTAACCGGCTTCGAGCAGCGGCAGCACGGTATCCCGGCAAGTCCGTTCCATGAAACCGATCATATGCGGCGTGGAGAGCACGCGCGCCCCATCCATTCCGAGGAAGTTGATGGCCACCTCATTGGTGACCAGTAGCTTCTCCTCCCCTTTCGTCCCGATCGGAATCTCCACCATAACTGTTCCTTCATTGTATACGGAGACCCGACAAAACTATCCTCTAAAGCAGGCGAACCCCGGACAACAGACTGCCTCTGAGCCGCGACCGGCAGTACCCACCGAGTCGATCTCCGTCGATTTCTGGCAGGACATTTCCCCATCCATCGTTCGCGATCAATACGGGCGCGGCTCCGGCTGCACTACGGAATTGGCCCCAACTTACATCGCTGTTGACCGCCACAGCCAAGCTCCTCCGCCACCTTCGGCCCTCAGGTTTTGACTCTTGTTTGTGTTTCCTCCGCGTCTTCGCGTCTCCGCGTCAGATCCCGCCGGTGCTGTGTTTGATTCAGGCTATGCCGGTCAGGGAGCGCGTTCCCTCAGAACCGCACCACTCCCTTAATCTCCACGAACCGCGGCGAACTCCCGGCCCCCACGAACGATCCCAGCAGGCTGGTCGGCGGTCCCACAGTCGCGACGCTAGACCCGAACAAAGCGTTCGAGACGTCGTTCACGGGCTGGTCGAAGTTCGTGTGGTTGAAGAGGTTGTAGGCCTGCGCGCCGAGGGAAAACTTAACCCGTTCGGTGATGTTGATGTCCTTCATGAGCGCCAGATCGACGTCGAAAAAGTGCGGTCCGTAGATGGAGTTGCGGCCCATGGCGCCGAAGCCCGAGGGGGCTCCATTGGCGGCGGGCGCGAACTGCGGCGTGGAGAGGCAAGGCGAATTGACCGCGCTGGTGCACGTTCGCGGGATGCTCGTCGCCGGTGAGGCAAAAACGGGCCCGGCGTCATTCAGTCCAAACAGCGCCGACTCCGCGCTGGTGTCCACAACACTAAACGGCAGGCCGGTTCGCCAGAACCAGTTACCCGACAGGTTCCAACCCCCGAACAGACGGTCAGGACCCCAGCGGAACCCGGCGTGGCGAAACATGTCGCTGAACACGAAGTTCGCGCTCAGGTATTGGTGCACGTCATAGTCCGCGTTTCCGTAGTTTCCTCGAATGTTGAACGGGTTCTGCGGAGACGTGATGCTAGGATCGGTAACCAGAATGCCAAACGGCTCATTCACCACGCCGCCGTTGGATACATCGTCGAGTGCGTGGCTATACGTGTAGTTCAGGTTGAAGGTAAGGCCTTCTGCAAGCCGCCGCTGCAAGCTGACCGTGACACCGTTATAGCTCGACGTGCCGGCTGACAGGTATTGCGTGACTGTGCCCAGCGCCGCATTCGCCGGCGCGGTTGGCAGACCGGCAAAGCCGTTTGGACAAACTGAGGGCGGACAATATGCATTTGAGCCCTGGTCCCCGACGGGAATGTGAGAGCCGTGCATACCCGAGTAGTTAACCGTCAACATCATTTTCCCTCCCAGAGCCTGCTCAATTTCGAAATTCCACTTGTAATAGGTTGGCTGAAAAAAGCGGTCCGGGAACGAACTGAAATTGGGCGCCGCGAATCCGGGCACGGTTTGAGAGATGGAGTTGAAACTCCCACCGGAGTTGAATTGCGCCAGCAGAGTCTGGTTGGCCTGCGCAGCGGTGGTGAACAGGCTGCCCGGCGCCCCCGGCGCCAGCGTGCCGCTGCCGATCGTGAAGGCATTCAGGCCGGGTGCATTGAAAGCCGCAATCTCTGTCAAGCCTCCCGGTAACTCGTCGGCAAACACACCGGCGCCGGTGCGAATCACCGTGTGGTCGCTGTGGAAAGGCTTCCAGGCGATCCCAACCCTGGGTTCCCAAACCAGCGCCTGCGTATTGGGATAGGCATCCTGCTGGCCGGCGACGATGAATTGGTTGTACGGCGTGGAGGCCGCATTGGGATTGGGTGTGCCGGTAAAGGCCCCGTTGAGACGCGAGAAACAGTTCGTATCGCAAGTGGGACTGGCGTAACTTTCCATGCGCAGATTCAAAGATATGGTCAAGCCGTTTTTGACCTTCCAATCGTCGGCGACATAACCGCCATAAGTGCTGAAACGAATGCCTTGTTCCGCTAAGGAAGGAAAAGCTTGAGTCAGAGACGTGCTGCTGCCGCCCCCGTTGAAAAAGTCGGACAAGCTCGTGTTGATCGCGCCGTTGATGGGGCCGGCCAGCGCCTGGAAATCCAGATCGGTTATGGTGTCGTGCAGCCAGCTATATCCTGCCCGGAAGGTGTGCCGCCCATGAATGTAAGAGAAATCATTCAGGACCTGATACTGAAAAACGCGCCGTCCCTGTGGAAAGAAGAATCCGGGAGGGTAAGGAGGTTCGCCCCAGGCGCCAACCGGCGAAAAGGCATTTCCCGAGAAGCCCAGGAAGGTCGGCAACGCTGCCAGGGCTCCGGAGGGGTCTGAAGGCACGAACACGGCGGAATAAAAAAGCGAGGAGCCTTTGAATTCGTTGACCATATTCGGTCCGAACGCGTGCGTCTCGGCAACCTGGCCTTCCATCTGTGGTTGGTTGCTTTGCTCGTTGAACGTTCTCCCAAAGGGGCTGGTGAAAGTCGGCTGAAAACCATTGTCGCGCCAAAGACGGATATAGCCGGTGTCCTTGTCGTTGAACACGTGATCGACCCGCGTGGCCCACTGGTACTCCGTATTGGTATTGCCGGGCGTGGTCCGGAACTGTAGCGCGCACGGAACGCCGGCAGCTAGCCCGGTGAAATCCTCGCAACCTCCGTTGTTCCCTACCGGAACCGCGCCGCCCGCTCCGGGGGCGTTGCTGTAGATTGCGAAAACCTGTTGGTAGAAGGGGATCTCGGCGGCATTCCCGTTCGTGGCCAGGTTCGCGAGTGTTGCGGCCTGAAACTGCGGGCTCGGAATCAACGTTAGTGCGCTGGCCGTCGGCAACAGGTTATGGACGCCCTCGTAGTCCACGTCGAAGAAAGTGTGGTTCTTCCAAATCGGCCCCTGTGCGCCGGTCTGCCATTGGTTGAAATTGTTGAAGGGCGTCGGTTGGCCCACCTCGTTGCTGAAGAACTGGTTGGCGTTCAAAGCCCGCCCGTTCCACATATAGATAGCATCGCCATGAAACTGATTGGTTCCCGATTTGCTGATGTAGGCAATCTGCGACCCCGCGTACTGGCCATATTGCCCGGAGTATGCATTGTTAATGATGTTCGCTTCGGCGATATCGTTGGAACCAAGCAACAAGTTCGAGGCGCCGCTATTGTTGATACCGAAGAAAGGATCGTTATTGTTCGCACCGTTCAACGTGAATAAGTTAGACGTAGCAGGCATGCCATCCGCGACAAAGTTGCCATATCCAGCCTGGGTATTCATCACAACCCCCGGGGCCGTTTGTGCAAAGTAGGTGATATCGCCGCCGGGATTAGGCAGGTTCTGAAGCATGTCGCTCCGGAATGTCGTGGCAACATCCGCGTTCTCGGTCTGGACCGCGCTGGATGCACCGGTTACTTCGACAACCTGAGTCTCGACGGCGACTTTTAACCTCACATCCACAGCGGTTGGTTGGCCGGCGGCGACCACAATTCCCGTCTGCTTTGTGGCCTGGAAGCCAGCGACACTTATCGTCACGGTGTACGTGCCGGGAGGTAGAAAGGCGAAACGGTAAGTCCCCTGCCCGCTGGTGACCGTTTTTTGCGTGGCGTTCGTGTTGACGTTAATAAGCGTCACCGAAGCATTGGGCACTGCGCCTCCGCTCGGATCGGTGACTGCCCCTGCAATGTCCCCCGAAGTAAGCGACTGCGCAATGGCATGTGGACCGATTATGATGCTCAGACACACACCAAGCCAGAGTAGCAACAAATGTCGTAACATGGATTTACGCATCCTTTCCGGTGGACCGATCGAATGCCGGTTCCGGTCCCTCTAACAAATCAGTTACTATTATAAGACGTAACAACCGTAATTAGAGGTAGCTGGAAAGGGCTAGACAGACCAAGCGTAGTGTTATCGAGTACATAGGGCTTGTTTGGCGATTAACATTGGCGGACTATGCATGCCGATGCATTTTTAACGATCAGACCGATGCTCCCTCCGATCCGCAGGTGTTCAGTCGAGCCGCACGAAGAAGGTCAACGCGTTGGGCCGCCGTTCCAGTTGCTTCCCCTGAACCGCGACCGTGAGAGAGCGGGGAGAACACACCGCGCGAAGGCGACGGTCGTTCCGGCTGGCCTGCTTTGACCGCTCTCCTTCGCGCTACAATGCGGAAACGATGCGTAAAGTCCGATGGGGCGTGCTGGGCGTGGCTAGGATTGCCACTCACCGCATCATTCCGGCGATGCTGCGAAGCGAGCGGTGCGAAGTCGTCGCCATCGCGTCGCGCGACCAGGGCAAGGCCGGTGAGGCCGCGCGGAAGCTCGGCGTCCCTAAGGCCTATGGTTCCTACGAGGCATTGCTGGCCGATTCCGAAATCGAAGCTGTCTATAACCCCCTGCCGAACCATCTGCACGTGCCGTGGTCGATCCGCGCGGCGGAAGCCGGCAAGCATGTGCTCTGCGAGAAGCCGATCAGTCTGAGCACAGCTGAAGCGCGGGATCTCGTCGCCGCGCGCGACCGGGCCGGCGTCATCATGGGCGAAGCCTTCATGGTGCAAGTTCATCCTCAGTGGGTCCGCATCGTCGAACTGGTGCGCTCGGGAAGAATCGGCCGGCTGCGCAGCGCGGTGGGCTCATTCGCCTTCATGAACGAGGATCCCGCCAACGTGCGCAACATCCGGGAATACGGCGGCGGCGGCCTGATGGATATCGGCTGCTACCCCATCAAGACCTCCCGCATGGTTTTCGGCGAGGAGCCGGTGCGCGTGCTGGGGACCATGGTCCGCGACCCGCGCTTCACCGACGTCGACGTACTGACTTCCGCGATTCTCGAATATCCATCCGGCCACTGCATCTTCACCTGCAGCATGCAACTCATGCACCAGCAGAGCATGCGATTCTTCGGCGCCAAGGGGAGGATCGAACCTCAGATCCCCTTCAACGCCCCAACCGGTGGCATCACGCGTATCCTCATCGATGATGGCCGCGACCTGGAAGGCGGCGGCGCGACCGTCGAAGAAATTCCGCCGTGCGACCAATACGCGATTCAGGGCGATCAGTTCTCGCGCGCCATTCAGGAAGGCGGTCCCGTACCCGTGCCGCTCGAAGATTCCCTGAAAAACATGGCAGTGATCGACGCGATTTTCCGCTCCGCCGAAACCGGAACCTGGGAAGAGCCCGCCGCATTCCTGCGCTGAAAAGCGTTCAGGAGGTCCGAACCTGTCCTCGTGTTCCTCCGCGTCTCGGGGTTCTGCGGTGAGCGCTTAGTCGTTCCCGTCTAATACGCCGGCGCCGCCCGCCATGCGAAACTGCAATCGTGACGTCCCCACCCAGGCGGACCGTGCCCCAGCCATCCACCGCTTTCACCCTCGCTGACCAGCGCCAGATGACTCGCGCCCGGAATTACTTCGCCTGGCAAAGCCGGCTGATCCTCCGGGAGCTCGGCCGCCGCGTCGTCGAGGTGGGCTGCGGAATCGGCAACTTCACCGAGTTGTTGCTCGACCGCGAAATCGTGATCGCGCTGGATTCCGAACCCGCCTGTGTGGACGTTCTGCGGCAGCGCTTTCCCAGCCGCGCCAACCTCCACGCGCTCACGTGCGACGCTGCTGGGCCCACCTTCCGGGAACTGGCGCGGTTCCAGCCGGACTCCTGCATTTGCGTCAACGTGCTCGAGCACATCCAGGACGACCAGCAGGCTCTTGAGGCCATGGCGTCCATCCTCGCGCCCGGCGGCGTCATTGTCTTGCTGGTACCGGCCTTCGAAGCCCTGTACGGACCAATCGACCGCAACCTGGGCCACTGCCGGCGCTACAACCGGCCATCGCTTAAGCATCTCGCCGCGAGCGCCCGCCTCGAGATCTGCAAGCTGCGCTACTGGAACTTCATTGGCTTCTTCGGCTGGTGGATCAACGCGCGTGTCCTCCGCCGCGAAGCCCAGTCCGATCGCCAGATCGCCATCTTCGACCGGTGCGTGGCGCCTGTCTTCGAGGCCATCGAAAACGCCGCACCGCCGCCGTTCGGTCAGTCATTGTTGGCCGTGCTCCGCAAGACCCTGTAAGATAGCAGAAGAGAGAGGGCTGGGCGCTGGCATGAAGGTCTCGATCCTGATTCCCGTGTACAACGAGTTTCCCACGCTGCCGTTGGTCCTCGAGCGCGTCCTCCATGCCCCCCTGCCGGCCGGATGTGAGAAGGAAATCGTGGTGGTTGACGACGGTTCCACAGACGGCACCAGCGATTTGCTCAAGACCTATTCCTGCGATCCGCTGCTCCTGGTGCATCACTCGGCCGAGAACTTCGGCAAAGGCGCGGCGCTCCGTATCGGGCTCGCCAAGGCCTCCGGAGACGTTGTCCTGGTCCAGGATGGCGACCTTGAGTACGACCCCAGGGACTACCACGCCATCCTCCAACCGCTCGTCGACGGCCAGGCGGATGTCGTGTACGGCTCGCGCTTCCGAAACAGAATCGAGGGCATGCGCTGGAGAAACCGGCTGGCCAACCGCATCCTGACGCTGGCCGCGAACCTGCTGTTCCAGGCCGGAATCACCGACGAAGCCACGGCCTACAAGGCCTTCCGGGTGCCGCTGCTTCGCTGCCTGCGCCTGCGTTGCCGCCGCTTCGAATTCTGCCCGGAGGTCACCGCCAAGCTGCGGCGCATCGGCTGTGCTATCCGCGAGGTTCCCATCTCCTACAACCCCCGCGGCATCCTGGACGGCAAAAAGATCCGCGCCAAGGACGGCCTTCAAGCCTTGTGGACGCTCGTCCGCTATCGATTCGCGCCACTGCGCTCGTTCTATGTCGTCGGCGACGCCGCCGTCCCATCCCCTCGCCGGCTATTGCGCGCCGCGCGTGTGCAGCATGGCCTTGATCGTGTCGAAGATGATGTAAGTGTCCAGCCTGAGTGACAGGTTCTTGATGTAGTAGAGGTCGTACTCCAGTTTCGCCACCGTGTCGTCGAACGTGTCCCCGTACTTATAACTGATCTGGGCCCAGCCGGTGATTCCCGGCCGCACACAGTGCCGCTGCCGGTAATAAGGGATCTGCTCGGAAAGATGCTGCACAAACTCCGGCCTTTCGGGACGCGGCCCCACAATGGACATGTCGCCGATCAGCGCGTTGAACAACTGGGGCAGCTCGTCGAAACGGAAGCGCCGGATGAACTTGCCCACTCGGGTCACCCGCGGATCGTCCTTGACCGCCCAGACGGCGCCCGTTTCCGCCTCCGCGTCGGCTCGCATCGAGCGAAACTTGTACAGCGTGAACGGCACGTCGTCCCTGCCGACACGCACCTGCCGGTACAGGATCGGTCCCGGCGAAGACAATCGCACGGCCAGCGCCGTCAACAGCATTATCGGCGAAAACAGGACCAGGCCGCACGCGGACAGGATCCGGTTCGCCACCGTCTGAAACAGCAGGCTCTGGGGGCGCGGCCCCAGTTCCCCGGAAAAAACAAGCTGCGCCGGCCGCAGTTCCTTCAGGCAGACGCGCCCGCAGATTCTCTCGAAGGTGCTGGCCGCCTCCTCAATGATGTGGCCCGATAACCGCAGTTCCAGCAGCTCGTTCACCGGCATGCGATTGCGGCGTTCGGACATCCCCACCACGATGCGGTCCGGACGCGTTGCCTGCACCACCTCCCGTAGCGAGGCCAGCGGCCCCAGGACTTTGCCGCCCGGCACCAGCGCGCCCGCTTCGTGATTATCGTCCACATATCCGGTGATCTGTATCGCCAATTCCGGATGATCCTCGACGTATTTGGCGATATCCACCAGTAGCGAGCTTCCGCCTACCAGCAGCATCTTGTCCTTCCCCATCAGCCGGCGCGCGAACATGCTGAAGAACATCCGCCACGCGAAAATCGCCGCCATCGCCAGGCCGCTGCCGGTAGCCATCACGCGAATCGGAACCCGCAGATCCGCGCTCAGGTAGCTCAGCAGGCCCTGAGTCAGGAACGCCACGCCCATCACCAGGCAAAGCTGCTGCAGTAGGACGATCCGGCTCTTGACGTAATACTGCGAGTACAGATCGTTGAAATGCATCCCGATCAGAATGCTGAGCAGCACCGGGAAAAGCCGCTCCGCGCCCCCGTCGTACAGCAGGTAGACCACCGGATCCACCTCAAGCGCCAAGTACGTCGCCACCACAAACGCCGACGCCACCAGCAGGGTGTCCGAAATCAGCAACGCGATGGAGGTGGCGGGAACGGGGACGCGAAAGAAGCGATTCATCCGAACGCCCTCAAGGTGTGCGCCTATCCAATTATAGCGAGATACCCTCTGAGCCGCGCCCGTCAGTGCCTGCCGAGCCGCTTTCATCGCATCGGCCGCCACAGCCACGTCTCTCCTCCGCCTCCGCGCCCTCAGGTATTGACTTTTGTTGCGTGTTTCTCCCCATCCCCGCTCCTCCGAGTTAGAATCGGAGCGCCCCGCCGCCAATCCGTTTCGCTATAGTGAGAACTGCTCATGCAAGCCGCTTCGCGCGCTTCCCACAGCGCTACGGTCTCGTTTGAGACTGACGCGCAACACTTGGCGGTGACCCTCAATCGGCGCCGTTATCTGGTTCTCTTGCTACTCTCACTTTTCTACGCCGCCGGCGCCGTGCGCCACGCGCACAGTAAGGCGTTCTGGTATGACGAGGTCATCACCCTCATCAGCGCCTCCGCCCCCGATGCCGCCAGCGCCTGGAAAACCGCTCTGCAAACCGACGCCAACCCTCCGCTTCCCCACCTGCTGACGCATTTCTCGATGCGGTGGTTCGGCCCCGGCGAAATCGCCGTGCGCCTGCCCGCCATCCTCGGCTTTTGGATCTTCTGCCTCTGCCTGTTTCGTTTCACACGCCGCCGCTTGGGTATCTATTACGCTCTGGTAGCGCTGCTCCTGCCGATTGCCACGCAGGCCTACGGATACGCCTACGAAGCTCGCGCTTACGGCCCGGAGCTAGCCTTCTGCGGCCTTGCCCTGGTGTCTTGGCAGATGGCGGCGGAAAACTTCAGGCGGCTGCCCGCGTGCCCCATCCTTGCTCTCAGCCTCATCTGCGCCTTACTGTGTCACTACTACGCCATTCTGCTCTATGTTCCCCTGGCCGGCGGCGAAGCCTTCCGCTCGTGGCGCGCTCGCCGCATCGATTGGAGTATCTGGGTGGCGCTTGCGTTCGGCGGGGCGCCGGTGGTCTGGCGCCTCGCCACCATCTCCCGCGTTGTACACGCGTTCAGCCAGAACACCTGGTCGCCAGCCTATCCCGAGCAAGTGATGGAGTTTTGGGAAAATAGTCTCCAGCACACTCTCAGTTTCGTCGTGCTCCTGGCCGCGATTGTGGCTCTTTGGATGATTGGCGGCCACGCCCGGACCGACGCCCCCAGAACCTTGCCCCCCGCCTTAGCCGACCACGAATTGGTCTTGGGGACCCTCTTCCTGGCGATTCCGATTCTCGCTGTGGGCGCCGGTCTGGCGGTCACCCACATGTTCACGGCCCGCTACGCGCTGCTGTCGCTGACCGGCGTAGCCCTCTTGGCTCCCATGATCGCCGCCTGGCTCTCGGACGGGCGGGCCCTGCCCGGCTTCCTGCTATTGCTGATCGCGCTGATTCCCCTCGCATTCGTCGCAATCGAAGTCCCTCCCCGCGCCAATCCCAACGCCGGCGAGCCTGTCCTGGTCAAAGCTCTCCAACAGGGCCCGGTAGTTGTTGCCGACGGCCAACTGTTTCTGCAGATGTGGCACTACGCCGCCACCCCGCTGAAATCCAACCTGCTGTTCCTGGCGGACAACGCCGCCGCCGTGAAATACATGGGTTTCGACGCCATTGACGGTGGAGTGAGAGCCCTGCGCCCGTGGGCTCCGGTTCCCGTCGTCGAGTACAAGGACTTCGCCGCGCCCGGCCGCGAGTTTCTCGTCTACCAGAACACGCTCCGGCCGGGGTGGCTGCTCGCCAGTGTAATTGCAGGCGGCGGCTCCGCCGAGCTTGTAGCCTATGCCAACCAGCGGCAGCTATATCGCGTGCGCCTGCCAACGGCTCCGCCTCTGAGCCGCGAACGTGAGTGAGCGGAGTCGCAACAGTGAATCCCACCGGCCTTCAGGACTCTCTACCTCGCTCCCTTTAATGCTAACTTCAGTTACGCCCTGCTGCTAACCTTCGTCCACATCCCGTCCCAAACCAAAGCACAGATAGTAACCACCCTGCATCTCCGCAATAATTAGCCTCTAAGCGCAAAGAAACAAAGCGCAACTCTGTTCCAGGGAGGCCGGCTTTTGTGAAGGTTGTGATTCTGTGCGGTGGCTTGGGAACTCGTCTCCGTGAAGAGACCGAATTCCGCCCTAAGCCTATGGTCGAAATAGGCGGCCGCCCCATCCTCTGGCACATCATGAAAATCTACGCGCACTACGGCTTCCGCGAGTTCGTGCTGTGCCTGGGTTACCGCGGCAACAACATCAAGGAATACTTTCTGAACTACCAGGCCATGAACAACGACTTCACCATGAGCCTGGGCCAACGTTCGCAGGTCCATTGTCACGGCCATCACGGTGAAGAAGACTTCACCATCACCCTCGCCGATACCGGCCTCAACTGCCAGACCGGCGGCCGCATTCGCAAAATCCAGAAGTACATCGACGGCGACACTTTCATGCTCACTTACGGCGATGGCGTCAGCGACGTCAACATCCGCCGCCTCCTCGAGTTCCACAAGGGCCACGGCCGCATCGGCACCGTCACCAGTGTCTCTCCCATCTCCCGCTTCGGCATCCTCGAACTTACCGAACAGAACCAGGTCCTCAAATTCTCCGAGAAGCCCCCGACCGATAACTGGATGAACGCCGGTTTCTTCATCTTTCAGCGCGCGTTCTTCGACTATCTCGGCGGCGAGGATTGCATCCTTGAGCGCGAGCCGCTCGAGCGCCTCTCGGCCGAAGGCCAGCTCATGGCCTACCAGCACGATGGCTTCTTCCACTCCATGGATACCTATCGCGAGCACCAGCACCTCAACGAGCTCTGGAACAGCGGTCAGGCCCCCTGGAAGGTCTGGGACGACGTCCCCGCCCGCCTAGCGCCCCGCCTGGTGAGCAACCGATGAACGCCGCCACCACCAGCATCATCCGCGAAGACGCAGAGCGCGTCGTCGCCGAGCTTTCCGCTCATCTGTCGCTTCTCAACGGTTCCACGCTCCTGGTCACCGGCGCCAGCGGCTTTCTGTGCAGCCACTTCGTCGAGACCGTCGCCGTGTTCAACGAAACCGCGCGTCCCGGCTGCCGCCTGCTCGCCGTCGACAACTTCAAAACCGGCCTGCCCGAGCGCCTTGCCTGGATCGCTGGCCGCCGCGACATCGAGCTTCGCCAGTGCGACGTCTCCATCGGGTTCGAGCCCGGAGAACCGGTCGATTGGATCATCCACGGCGCCGGCATCGCCTCGCCGCCCGTCTACCGCCAGTTCCCTCTCGACACCATCGACGTCAACGTCAACGGCGCCCGCCACACGCTCGACCTGCTGCGCCGCAGCGGCCGCGGCATGCTCCTGTTGAGCAGCAGCGAAATCTACGGCGACCCCGACCCTGCCCACATACCCACCGCCGAAGACTACCGCGGCTACGTTTCCTCCACCGGTCCCCGCGCCTGCTACGACGAGTCCAAGCGCCTGGGCGAAACCCTCGCGATGACCTACTACCGCCTCTACGGCTCCCCGGTCAAGATCATCCGCCCCTTCAACGTCTACGGCCCCGGCCAGCGCCTCGACGATGGCCGCATCATTCCTTCGCTCATGTCCGCCGCCTGCCACCGTCAGCCCATCGTGCTCTACAGCGATGGCCGCGCCACCCGCAGCTTCTGCTACGTGCGTGACGCCATCCGTGGCATGCTCCTCGTTCTGCTCTCGCCGGTAGCCGGCGAAGCGTTCAACGTGGGCAACGACGAAGAGATCTCCATCGGCGACCTGGCTCATATCGCGGCCGCCCTCGACGGTCCGCCGCTTCTGCCCATTCGCTTCGAAACCAGCGCGGATAGCGATTACCTCAGCGACAACCCGCAGCGCCGTTGCCCCGATTTGACGAAGTTGCGGAGCCTCGCGGCGTGGGAGCCGCGGGTCAGAGTGCGCGAAGGGCTGGCGCGAACCCTGCAGTCCTATCGGGAAGGCATCCATCCATGATCGTCACTGTCATCGGTACCGGGTACGTCGGCTTGGTCACGGGCGCTTGTTTGGCGTCCAGGGGCCACATCGTCCGCTGCGTCGATGTCTCCGAACAACGGATCGGCTTGATCCGTTCCGGCCGCGTGCCCTTCTACGAACCAGGCTTGGAACAACTCGTCCTCGAAGGCCAGCTCAGCGGCCGGCTCTCCGCCACCACCGACCTCGCGGCAGCCATGCAGGCGAGCGAGCTCTCCTTGATCGCCGTCGGGACTCCCGCCAAAGGCGAAGAGCCCGATCTCTCCTACCTCGAAGCCGCCGCTGCTGAAATCGGCTTGCAGTTGGCCCATCTCAATCACTATCACGTTGTGGCCGTCAAGAGCACCGTCGTTCCCGGCACCACGCGCAACGTCGTGCAGCCCATCCTCGAAACTACGTCCGGGCGCAAGCTGGGAGAGTTCGGCCTCTGCATGAATCCGGAATTCCTCCGCGAAGGCTCCGCCGTCGAAGATTTCCAGCTCTCCGACCGCATCGTAATCGGCCAGGTCGACGCACGCTCCGGCGACGTTCTCGACGAGTTGTACCGGCCCTTCCCTTGCGACAAGCTCCGTGTCTCCCTCGAGGAAGCCGAGCTCACCAAGTACGCCTGCAACTCGCTGCTTGCCGTCGCGGTGTCTTTCGCCAACGAAATGGCCGCCCTCTGCGAAGCCACGCCCGGCGCCGACGTCGATACCGTCCTCGACGCCCTCCACCTCGACCGCCGCCTTTCTCCCACCGGCCCGTTCGGCCGCGTCCAGCCCGGCATCCTCTCCTATCTCCGCGCCGGCATCGGATTCGGCGGCAGTTGCCTGCCCAAGGACGTCAATGCCCTCCGCGTCTACGGCCGCCGCACGGGCGTCGCCACCCGCATGCTCGATGCCGTCATCGCCATCAACAACCACCGCCCCATTCAGGTCGTCAACCTCGCCGAAGCCGTGCTCGGCCGCCTCTCGCGCAAAACCGTCGCCCTCCTCGGCCTCGCCTTCAAGAACGGAACCGACGACCTCCGCAGCTCGCCTGCGCTCTCGGTCTTCCGCGCGCTCCGCCTCCGCCGCGCGCGCGTGCAGGCCTATGATCCCCACGTTTCGCGCGAAGCCGCCATCCGCGCCGGTCTGGATGGTTCCTATCGCAACACCCTCGAATCCGCCCTCGACAACGCCGACGCCGCCCTCATCACCACCGCCGACCCGGCCTACCGCACCGCCGATTGGCTGCACCTGACGTCGCACATGCGTCGCCCCATCCTGATCGACGGTCGCAACATCCTGCGCAACATCTCGCTTCCCGCTCCGATCCGCTACTACCCCGTGGGCGCCGGAATCGTGCCCGCAGGCCCCGCCCCATCCGACCAGCCCTCTGTGCCGCGAACGGGGGTACCCTCTGGGTCCAGCGCAGTCGTAACTGCTAACGACGTCCTCCTTGAAAGCTAGCCCCATGCAATCACCCACCGACCACAAGCAGGCCCTCAAACAGCGCATCCTGGAGCTCGTTCAGGAATACCATCAAATCGCCCACCAGAAGCCCGCCTTCGTCCCCGGCCAGTCGCGCATCCCCTACTCCGGCCGCGTCTACGACGCCCGTGAAATGATCCTCCTCACCGATTCCGCGCTCGACTTCTGGCTCACCGCCGGCCCCTACGCCGACCGCTTCGAGCGCCGCATGCGCCAGTTCTACGGCTGCCGCGACTTCCTCCTGGTCAACTCCGGCTCTTCCGCCAACCTCCTGATGGTCAGCACGCTCTGCGCGCCCGCGCTCGCCAAAGACCTCGGCATCCAGTCCCTCGTGCCCCTTCAGCCCGGCGACGAAGTCATTACCCCCGCCGTCACCTTCCCCACCACGGTCGCGCCCATCGTGCAGAACCGCCTCGTCCCGGTCTTCGTCGATTGCGAAGTCGGCACTTACAACATCAACCCAACTCTGATCGAGGACGCCATCGGCCCCGGCACTCGCGCCATCTTCATCCCCCACACCGTCGGCATCCCGTGTGAAATGGCTACCATCGCCGAAATCGCGCGCCGCAACGGCCTCTGGCTGCTGGAGGACGGTTGCGACGCTCTCGGCGCCACCTTCGACGGCCAGCTCGTCGGCACCTTCGGTCAGATGTCCTCCGTCAGCTTTTATCCCGCCCACCACATCACCATGGGCGAGGGCGGCGGAATCGCCATCAACGGTTTCGGCCTGCAAAAAACCGCCCGCTCCATCCGCGATTGGGGCCGCGATTGCTGGTGCGATCCCGGCAAGTCCGGCACTTGCGGCAACCGCTTCGGCTGGCAACTCGGCGAGCTCCCCTGCGGCTACGACCACAAGTACATCTATTCCAACATCGGCTACAACCTGAAAGTCACCGACCTCCAGGCCGCCATCGGTCTCGCCCAGTCCGAAAAAATCGATTCCTTCGTCGCCGCCCGCCGACGCAACTTCCAGCTCTTTCAGCAGGGCCTCAAGCCCAGTGAAGACTACCTCATCCTCCCCAAAATCGATCCGCGCGCCAACCCCTCGCCATTCGGTTTCCCCATCACCGTCCGGCCGGGAGTCGATCGCGGCAGGCTGGTGCGCCACCTCGAAGACGCGCAGATTGAAACCCGCCTGGTCTTCGGCGGCAACATCGTCCGCCAGCCCGGCTTCCTCAATATCGAGAAGCGCATCCACGGCGACCTGTCCGAGTCCGACGTGATCATGCGCGACACGTTTTTTATCGGCGTCTATCCGGGGCTCACCCCCGAAATGATCGACTACGTGCTGGACGTCTTCCGCAACTACTTCAGCGGAACCAGTCCGCGGACCCGCCTCGCGCAGTGTGAGGCGTGCTGAGGAGCGCCATGCCGACCCTCCGGTCCTCCGATCTCGATCACATCCTCTCTCACACCGAATCCCTGTGGGCCGGCTTGCGCGGCGAGCGCATTTTTGTCACTGGCGGCACCGGCTTCGTCGGCACGTGGCTCATCGAGAGCCTTCTGTGGGCCAACCGCCGTCTGAACCTGCAAATCTGCGCCACTGTGCTCACGCGCAATCCGGCGGCTTACGTCTCGCGCGCTCCACACCTGGCCTGTGATCCCGCCGTTACGCTGATTGCGGGCGACGCCGCCAGCTTCGCGTTCCCCGGCGGCTCTTTTCGCTTGGTGGTGCACGCCGCCACCGAACCGTACTTCCCGCCCGACGCCGCCCATCCCTTTTCCGTATTCGCCTGCAACGTTGCGGGCACCCAACGCGTGCTGGAATTCGCCCGTCGCTGTCGCGCGTGTCGCGTGCTGTTCACCAGCTCCGGCGTGGTCTATGGCAAACCGCCGGCCGGCATGACCCATATCCCTGAGGTTTTTCCGGGCGGTCCGCTGACCACCGACACCAACTCCGCCTACGCGCAGAGCAAGCGCGCCTCCGAGTTCCTTTGCGCGGCCGCCGCGCGCGTCTTCGGTTTCGATGTCTCCATCGCCCGGCTGTTCGCCTTCGTCGGCCCGCATCTCCCGCTCGATACCAACTACGCGGTGTGCAATTTCATTCGCGACGTCCTGGCCGGCGGGCCCGTGCGCATCTCCGGCGACGGCACGCCCTACCGCTCTTACCTTTATGCGGCGGACCTAGCCATCTGGCTGTGGACCATTCTGCTCCGCGCTCCGTCCGCCGCCGTCTACAACGTCGGCTCGCCTCACGCTTTGACCATCGCCGATCTCGCCCGGCGCGTCGTGGACGCGAGCGGGCAAGGCCCCATCGAAATCCTCACTGCCCGTCGTCCTGTTCCCGGTGTTCCTGCGCAGCGCTACGTGCCCGACACCGCCCGCGCCGAACAGGATCTCGGACTGCGCCCCTGGATCACGCTCGAAGAGGGCATCCGCCGCACCTGCCGCTGGCACGCCCAAATGAGAATCGCCGGCACCGTCGATGCCCCGCTCGTCTCCACAACCCTCGAACAGGCGCTGCTCGATTCGCAACCGCACGAAGACCTGGAGGTCGCCGCAAAACTATGATGGGCCGCGACGTCTCCAGACTCTTCGTCGAACCGTCAGAGTCCATCAACAACGCAATCGCGTGCATCGATCGCAGCGGGCGCATCAGCCTGGCGCTGGTCGTCGACAAACGCGGCCGCCTCATCAACACCGTCAGCGACGGCGATGTTCGCCGCGGCATCCTGGCCGGCCTCGGACTCAACGAGCCGGTTTCCAGGCTGTTCGAGATCAAGGCCCGCACGCCGTATCCCGAACCAGTCACCGCGCGTGCCGGCTCCGACCCCGCCACGCTGTTGCAGATCCTGCAAGAGAGGCGTGTGCGCCAGTTGCCGCTGGTGGACCGCGGCGGCAAGGTGGTCGATATCGTCACCATCAGCGATTTCCAGCGCCTCGCCGAGTCGCCCTTTCGCGCCGTTGTCATGGCCGGCGGCCTCGGCACGCGCCTGCGCCCGTTGACCGAGTCGACGCCCAAACCCATGCTGCCGGTGGGAGGCCGGCCGGTGCTGGAGCATATCGTGCAGCAATTGCGCGATGTCGGCGTCCGCCGGATCCATGTCAGCACGAATTACCAGGCCGACAAGATCATTCAGCATTTCGGCGGCGGCGAGTCCTTCGGGGTCGAAATCAAGTACGTCTGTGAGCATGAGCCGCTGGGCACCGGCGGTGCGCTCGGCCTGCTCGACAAGCCCACCATGCCCGTGCTGGTAATCAACGGCGACATCCTCACTCAGGTGGACTTCAGAGCCATGTACGCGTTTCACGAAGATCAAAAGGCGCACATGACCGTCGCCGTGCGCCGCTACGACATGCAGGTTCCCTACGGAGTTGTCGAATGCAGCGGGGTGAAGATTCGTGCGCTTCGCGAGAAGCCGCAGCTCAGCTTCTTCGTGAACGCCGGAATCTATCTGCTGGAGCCGTCGGTTTTCGATCTGATACCGGCCAATCAGCACCTGAACATGACCGACCTCGTGTCATTGCTGATGAAAACCAAACGCACAGTCGTCAGCTATCCGATCTGCGAATACTGGCTCGACATTGGCCAGCACGATGACTACCGGCAGGCCCAGGAAGACGCGCTGGTCGGCAAGCTCCAGCATCGCCCCGCCGATGACGTAGTCGAGGTCGCCCCATGAGCCCCGCCAACCCTGTGTCCTCGGGTGTTGATTCCAATTGTTCGCGTTCCTCCGCGTCTCCGCGTCTCCGCGGTGGGTTTCCATGTTGGGAGGTATCGATAACCCCATGCGCGCATTAATTGCTGGTCTCGGATACATCGGACGGAAGCACCTCGCCAATCTTCGGCGTTTGGAACCGTCCGCGGACATTGTCGTTTGGCGTCAGAAATCGCGCGATAGCGCCGTCCCCCCAGGCGCCAATTCGGTCGTTTTCAGCCTGCAGGCCGCCATTTCGCGCGGTCTGGATATCGCGTTCCTCACCAATCCCGCGACCCTCCACGTGCCTACCGGCATGGAACTGGCGCGGGCCGGCGCCGCGCTGTTCCTCGAACGGCCGATCGCCGCCTCCATGGACGGTGTCGACGAGTTGCTCGCGCTCTGCAAGCGCCGCGGTTTGCCAGTCATGGTGGGTTACCCCCTCCGCTTTGATCCGGCGCTTCGCATCCTGCGCGACGCCGTAGCCGCGGGTAAGATCGGCCGTATGCTCCATGTGCGGGCCGAAGTGGGCCAGTACTTGCCGGATTCGCGCTCCGGCGCCGACTACCGCCGGTCCGCCGGCGCCCGCGCCGAACTCGGAGGCGGTGCCATCCTGGAACTCAGTTCCGAATTGGATTATGCCCGCTGGATCGGCGGCGAGATATCCTCCGTCACCGCTCAAGCCTCCAAGGTCAGCTACCTGGAAATCGACACAGAAGACCATGCCGATATCCTTCTGCAGTTCGCCTCCGGCGCCACCGGTTGCGTGCACATGGACATGTTCCAGCGCACCGCTGTGCATCAATGTCGCGTAGCCGGAACCGAAGGCACCGCGGTATGGGACGGCATCAACGGGGACGCACGCCTCTACTCCGTAGCCGACCGCCGCTGGACCCAGTTGGTCCCCGCCGAGGAGTTCGACCGCAATCAAATGTACATCGAGGAAATGCGCGCGTTCCTTAAGACCGCTCGCGAAGGCAGCACCCCGCCGGTCACCGGCGACGATGGCCGCCACGTGTTGCAGATCGCATTGGCTGCGAAGCGATCCGCGCAGGAGCAGCACACCGTCGAGGTCCAGGCTCCCGCCAATTCGGTCGAGGCAGTCCGCTGATGATCAAAGTCTCCGATTACGTCATCCAGTTTTTCGTCGACCGCGGTATCCGGGACGCATTTTTGATCTCCGGCGGCGGCATCATGCACTTGCTCGATTCCGTTGGCCGCAACCCTGCCATGCGATACTGCTGCAACTACCACGAACAGGCTTGCGCCGTCAGCGCCGAAGGCTACGCGCGTGTCACCTCCCGCCCCGGACTGTGCCTCGGCACCACGGGTCCGGGAGCGATCAACGCCTTGTCCGGGATGGCCGCCGCGTGGGTCGATTCCGTGCCGTTGATTCTGCTCGCTGGCCAGGTCCGCACGGACATCATCGCTGACTATGTTCATGTGCGCCAGGTAGGCCCGCAGGAAGGCAACGCCGTAGCGATGGCTCGGCCTGTCACCAAGTACGTCGCCACCGTGAAGGACTCGCGCAGCGTCCGTTACGAACTGGAGTGCGCGTTTCACCACGCAACCACGGGACGGCCGGGGCCCGTGGTGATCGAGTTTCCGCTGGATGTGCAGGCGGCCATGATCGACGAAACGAATCTGGAAGGCTACACGCCGGCCGTGCCGGACCAGGCGTCTCGAGAAGCCCTCGACCGCCAGGCCGGCCTCGTAGCGGATGCCATCCGCGCGGCCCGCAGGCCCCTGTTCGTCGCCGGCAACGGCATTCACTACTCCAAGGCCCGCGAGCTCCTGTACCAACTGCTCGACTGCACCGACATCCCGATCGTGCTTCCCCTCACTGCCAAGGACTTGGTTCACGAAACTCATCCCCTGCAAATGGGCGTCATCGGCCCCAGCGGCCAGCGCCGCGCCAACTTCGCCCTCCAGAACTGTGACTGCCTGATTGGTCTCGCCGCCGGCCTCAACCTGCAGAAGATCGGCTTCAACGTGGCTGGCTTCGCGCCGAAAGCCAACAAGGTCTTCGTGGATGTTGACCCGGGCCAGTTGACGCACCAGGCGCTCAAGCCCGATGTCGCCGTTCAAGCCGATGTTCGCGAATTTCTGGAGGCGTTTTTGGAGAGGGTCGGGGACGGCGAGTTGCGACCGCCCGAGCGGTGGCTGGAGGCCTGTCGCCAGTGGAAGGCCCGTTATCCAGTCATGACCCCCGATTACTGGGATGACCGGCGCCACGTCAACACCTACGTGCTGATGGACACTCTTTCCGACCTCGTCGATCCCCGCGACATCGTTGTAACCGGCAACGGTACCGAGGTTGCCAGCTTCTACCAAGCATTCAAAATGCAAAGGGACCAGCGCGCCTTCAACATCGGTTGGGGCGCCTGCGGTTGGGATCTGCCCATCGCCATCGGGTCTTGCATCGCGGCCGGGCGCCGCCGCACGGTCTGCGTGACCGGCGACGGCAGCATTCAATGGAATATTCAGGAGCTGCTGACGATCCGGCACTACGATCTCCCCATCAAAATCTTCGTCGTCAACAACCACGGCTACACCTGCATTCGCGCCACGCAGAATAACTTCTTCGCCGGACGCGCGGTAGGCTCCGATAAGGCTTCCGGCGTGTCTAACCCGCGTTTTGACCGGTTGGCCGCGGCGTACGACATCCCCTACAGCCGCATTCAAGACAACGCCGGCTTGCGCTCGGGCATTGCGGCTGTGCTGGGAGCCAACGGCCCCAGGCTCTGCGAGCTGAACGTCGCGGTCGAGCAGGGTATTTCGCCGCGCGTATCCTCCTACCGCCGTGCCGACGGCACTATGGAGTCGCGGCCCATCGAGGATATGGCGCCCTTCCTTCCGCGCGAAGAGGTCCACGCGAACATGCATCTCTTCGACGACGACGAAGCCTACATCCCGGAACCAGCGGAGGTCCGCGCGAAGTAGCCATGACGAAACCACATCTGGAGATCGCGGAACGGCGCATCGGCCCCGACTTTCCGCCGCTGGTGATCGCGGAAATCGGCATCAATCACGAGGGTAGTTTTCAAAAGGCTGTTCGCATGATCGATGACGCTGCGGCCGCGGGCTGCGAATGCGTCAAGTTCCAGTGCCACGTCATCGAGGACGAAATGATCCCCAACGACGTGGTGCCGGGCAACGCCGCGGAGAGTATCTGGGACATCATGAAGCGTTGCGCCCTCACCGAAGACGAAGACGCCGCCCTCAAAAAGCACGTCGAGACCCGAGGAATGATCTACCTCTGTACGCCCTTCTCGCGCGCCGCCGCCGTCCGGCTGGAGCGCCTGGGCGTCGAGGCGTATAAGATCGGCTCGGGTGAATGCAACAACTATCCGCTCGTCGCCCACATCGCCTCTTACCGCAAACCGGTCATCCTCAGCACGGGAATGAACGACCTGGCAAGCGTGGCTCCCTCCGTCGACATCCTCCGCAAATCCGCCGTGCCCTTCGCTCTGCTGCATTGCACTTCCATGTATCCCACCCCTTACAGTAAGGTTCGGCTGGGTGCCATGGAAGCTCTCGGGCGCCGCTTCCCCGACGCCGTAATCGGTCTGAGCGATCATTCCCTTGGCAACTACACCTGCCTGGCTGCCGTGGCGCTGGGCGCCTGCATCCTGGAACGGCACTTCACCTCTGAGAAGACTTGGCCCGGCCCGGACGTGCCGATTTCCATGGACCCGGCCGAACTATGCGACCTCCTGTACGGATCGCGCGCGATCTTTGCCGCCCTGGGTGGCGGCAAGGAGATTCTCCCTGAAGAGAAGCCCACCATCGACTTCGCCTACGCCTGTGTGGTGTCGCTCCGCGACATCGCTGCCGGCGAAGCCCTGACGACGGAGAACATCTGGGTCAAGCGGCCCGGAACCGGAGAAATCAAAGCCATTCACTTCGAATCTCTGCTAGGCAAAAACGTCACGCGCCCCATTCCCGCCAATACGCAGCTAGCCTGGAGGGACGTGGCATGACCACGGGCGTGGGCCGGCGCAAAATCGCTGTCTTCACGGGAAACCGCTCCGACTATGGCCTTCAGTTCCCCATCCTGCGCGCCCTTGCCGCCCATCCAAGCTTGGATTACCGCCTCCTGGCCGGCGGCGCGCACCTTTCACAGGACTTCGGCGGCACCATGGCCGAAATCGAGGCCGATGGCTTTCAGGTCTATCGCCAGGTGCGCGTTCCCGTTCGCCCCGCTTCCATGGCCTATACCTCTCAATCCATCGCCGACACCATTCAAATGGTGAGTTGCATTCTCGCCGAGTTAGCTCCCGACTTCCTGCTCGTCTATGGCGACCGCTTCGAGACCTTTGCTGCTGCAATCGCCTCCACCCAGATGAACGTGCCCACGGCCCACGTCGAGGGCGGCGACATCACCGAAGGCGGCGCCTTGGACGATTCCGTCCGTCACGCGGTCACCAAGCTGGCGCACCTCCACTTCACGACTAATGCGGAAGCGTCAGCCCGCGTGCTTAAGCTCGGAGAAGAGCCGTGGCGGGTGTTCAACGTCGGACTGCCCACGCTGGACCTTGCCCGCGAAGGCCTGTTCGCTCCGCCCCAGGATCTCATCGCCGGCTTTGGACTCGATCTCTCCCGCCCTATTGTCCTTTTTTGCCAGCATTCCGTTGCCTTGGAGCACGGCCGGGCTGCCGATCAGCTCCGTCCATCGCTGGACGCGCTGGCGGAACTGGCTTCGGAAGGATTTCAGATCGTAGTGACCCGCCCCAACAATGACGCGGGCGGCCAGGCCATCGTGAGCGAGCTTGTCCGGTTCGAAGAGCGACGCCTCCCGGGGGTGCGCGTTGTCGGAAGCCTGGGGCGCTACCGCTTTCACGGTTTGCTCCACCTAATGGGAAACGGCGCCCGCGGCGTGCTAGCCGGTAATTCATCGGCCGGCATCAAGGAAACGCGCGCGTTCGGGTGTCCCTGTGTGAACATCGGTTCGCGGCAAGAGGGCCGGCTGCGCGCCGCCAATGTGCTCGACGCGGATTACGATCAGGCTGTCATTGCCTCCGCCATCCGCCGCTGCGTGCGCGATGACGGCTTTCGCGCTTTGTGCCGGACATGCGAGAACCCCTACGGCGCGGGAGACGCCGGGCCCCGGATCGCGGAAACCCTGGCCACGATTCCGATTGACATGGCGCTGCTACGGAAGAGGATGACCTACTGAGGATCTATGGCCTCCATCACCGTTACCCGTCAGCCTGACGAACCACGCGCGCGCTTCACTCCGCGCCCCTGCCCGGTCTGCGGCGGCGAGGGGAAGAAGATCCTCTACCGCCAGAGCTTCGACCAATTGTCCGGCGCTCGCCTCTTGGATGGCTATGACGTGGTGGTCTGCGAAGACTGCGGCGCCGGTTTCGCCGGCGATATCCCGCCTCAAGAAGTTTTCGACCGCTACTACCGGGATCTGTCCAAGTACAACCACGGCGACCGGTGTGGCCATGCGCCGCCCTCCGAAGACGCGCGCTGTCGCGACATTGCGGATCTCGTGCAGCCGCTTCTGAGGCCCGGCAGCCGAATCCTCGAGATCGGCTGTGGCTCCGGCAGGTTCCTGCGGATCTTGCACGATCGCGGCTTCCACAACGCACTGGGCGTCGACCCGTCGCCCGGTTGTGCCCAGGCGGCGTCCTCGCTGTACGGCGTTGAGGTGATGGTTGGCGCCATCACCAGCATCCCTCACCCCGGCGAACCGTACGATTTTCTTTTGCTCATCGGCGTGATGGAGCACATTCGCGAGCTCGATCCCGCCGTCTCGAAGCTTCACAGCCTGCTGAAAGAAGGCGGCCGGGTATACCTGGAAGTGCCGGATGCAGGCCGTTTCACCGCCGGCCTGGATGCGCCGTTTCAGGAGTTCAGCGTCGAGCATATCAATTTCTTTTCCACCCGTTCCCTGAGCAACCTGATGTGCCTGCGGGGTTTTGCGGAAGTGATGACCGACCACGCCACCCGCCCGGCTTACGAGGTGACCGGACCCGCGGCGTACGGCGTTTTCGAAAAACGCGCCGGACCGCCCGCCATGGAACGCGACCGGGAGACCGAATCCTCCATCCGGAAATATGTCGGCGATTGCCGCGCCGCGGACGAAATAGTCCGCACCAAAATAGAGCGGTCGCTGGCGGACGGGGAGCGGATGGTCGTGTGGGGCGTGGGCGCCCATACTCTGCGCCTGCTTGCCACCGGCGGCCTGGACCCCGGCCGCGTCTCCCTGTTCGTGGATTCCAACCCTAACTATCAGCGGCAGCAATTGCGCGGAGTGCCGGTCGTGTCTCCCGCGGAATTGCTGGCGCCTGACCCCATCTTGATCTCATCGCGTGGATTTCAGCGCGAGATCCAGGACCAGATTCGCCGGATGGGTCTGGGAAACCGTTTGATCTTGCTCTATGAGTGAGGCCTGAAATGCCGTTCGTCAGCATAGTCACCGGCTGCTACAACGAAGAGGAAAACGTTCGTGAGCTTTACGAGCGCGTCTGCCGCGTGTTCCGGGAAGAACTCCCCGGTTACACCTTCGAATTGATCCTGATCGATAACGCCTCAGAAGATGGCACCGTCGCCGTGCTGAAGGAAATTGCCCGCACCGACAGACGCGTCAAGATCATCGTCAACAACCGCAATTTCGGCCACATCCGTTCCGGGTACCACGCTCTCCTGCAGGCGCGGGGTCAAGCTGTCGTGGCGATGGCCTCGGACCTGGAGGACCCCCCGGAGCTGATTCCCCAGTTCTTGCGCAAATGGGAGGAAGGCTACAGAATCGTCTTGGCGCAGAAACGATCGAGCGAGGAGTCTGCGCTATTTTCCCTGATTCGCAAGCTCTATTACAGCATCGTCACCAGGCTCTCCGAAACCCCGCTAGTCAAGGACGCCACCGGCTTCGGCGTCTACGACCGCCAGGTGATCGAGGACATTCGCCGCATCGGCGATCCCTACCCCTACGTCCGAGGGCTGATCTGCGATCTCGGTTACAGCCGCTGCCTAATCCCGTTCGACAAGCCCGTCCGCAAGCGCGGCTTCACCAAGAATAACTTCTACACACTCTATGACCTCGCGATGCTGGGCATCACCAACCACTCTAAGGTCCCGCTGCGCCTGGCCACCTTCTCAGGCTTTTGTATCGGTCTAGTAAGTTTCCTCGTGGCGCTGGCGTACCTGGTCTATAAGCTGCTCTTTTGGGGCAGGTTCGAAGTCGGCATGGCCCCTGTCGTATTCGGCATCTTCTTCCTGGGTGCTGTGCAACTCTTCTTTATCGGCATCCTGGGCGAGTACATCGGCGCCATTCACACCCAGGTGCTGAATCGCCCGCTGGTAACGGAAAAGGAACGGATCAATTTCGACGAGCCGGTCCACGTCGATCCCCGCGCCGTGCCCAGCCAAAGCCATGCCGGCGATCCCTTCGCTCTTTTGCGATGAACCGGCGTCATGCCCGCCCACAGCTTCATGATCGCCGACCTTATGGGAAGCCTCGCGGCAGTCTGCCTGTTTCCGTTATTTGTGCTGGCGCCCGGCTACGCCGTCGCCTGGCTGGTGGATCTGTTCGGCTTTCGCCGGCGCACCGCCGGGTTCCGCGTCGCGGTTAGCATTCCGCTCTCGATTTCCATCTGCCCGATCGCCACCTATCTCGCGGGCCGCTTCGCATCCATGAATGCGGTCTGGGTGATGTATGCCTGTTTCTGGGCGGGCTTCCTGGTAGCGGTCGCTCGCGGCTTTCGCGGCGCCCGCTTCACGCTAACTGGCAAATCGCTGGGAATCGCGGGCCTTTTCGCATGTTGGATGGCGTTCGCGCTCTTCTCTCTGGTGGACCTTCAAATCGACGATCGAAACTACTTTTCAATTATCGCGTTCGACTATTCGATCCGCGTGCAGTTCATCCACTCGATCGTCACAACCGGTATTCCACCCGCCAACCCCCTCTTTACTCCAGGCCACGCGGTTCCCTTGCGCTACCACTATTTCTGGCTCCTGCTGTGCGCCTTGGTGAACCGCGCGGGAGGCGCGCTGGTGAGCCCGCGCCAGGCGTGGATCGGCGGCGCGGTCTGGTGCGGCTTCGGATTCATGGCCCTCGTCGCTTCGTATTTCCGCCTATTCTGCTATCGCGGGCCGGACACCTTTCGCCGCCGCAGCATCACCGCGATCATGCTTCTTGGCGTCACCGGCTTGGACATCCTGCCCACTATTCTTCTCTGGGGGCTGCAGGCGGCTGGCATGCACGGCGTGCTGCCCAGCATGGAATGGTGGAACGAGCAGGTGGATGGATTCGTCTACACCGCGCTTTGGGAGGCCCACTACTTATCCGGCCTGATCGCCTGCCTGATGGCCTTCCTGATTCTTTGGGAAGCGTCCCGGCAAACGGCCGCCGGTGCGCGCGTGAAGTTCACCGTCATCGGCGGCATCGCCTTGGCTTCTGCAGGAGGAGCCTCGGTCTATGTGAGCTGTGTGTTCGGGATCTTCCTGGTGATATGGACCGCCGTCACTATTGCCAGGAGATGGTGGCGCGAAACCGCCGTGCTGGTCAGCGCGGGGCTCATTGCCATCGCGTTGTTTCTCCCCTACGCGGCGGCTCTCCGCGGTCCGGCTTCCGGTGGCCCGCCGGTGCAATTCTGGATCCGGCCGTTCTACCCCGTGGAGTCGCTCTTCCGGGGCCAAGGTCTGGTCCGCGGGCTGACGCTTCCCCTCGCAAACGCTATGATGCTGCCGCTGAATTACTTCCTGGAACTCGGCTTCTTTGCCGCTGCGGGCTTGGTCTGGTGGAAGAGACGTCAACGCCCGCTCGCTCGCGAAGATCTCGCGATCGCCGCGATGATCGCTACCAGCGTTCTGATCTGCACCTTCGTGCGTTCAACGGTCATCGGCAACAACGACTTGGGCTGGCGCGGGTTTTTGATCGCGCAGTTCGGCCTGCTGCTCTGGGCCGTCGATAGTCTCACGCTGCCGCGTTATCGAAGCGGCTTTCTGAAGGCGCTCCTGATTGTCGGCGCCGCCGGCACGCTCTACGACGTGGCGATTCTCCGTCTCTATCCGTTGCTGGCGGACCACGGCGCCGTGGCAACTCTATCCTGGATGGCTCCGGACCGGCAATTCGGAAAGCGCAACTATGCCGCTCGCGAGGCGTACGAATGGGCGGCCGCCGCCGTGCCGCCCGCGGCGATCATTCAGTTCAATCCGCACGTAGACGTTCAGGACACGTCGGCGTTCCTGTACTCGAGCCGTCCAATGTTAGCTGGGGCCGATGACTGCGACAGCAGTTTCGGCGGGGACCCGGCGTTGTGCCCCGCCGTGATTTCCCAACTGAACCAGATCTACCCTCGAGCCGGTGGAACGGCGGCGGCATCCATCGACCGAGTCTGTGGCAGCCTGCCGATCGACATCGTTGTCGCGAAGGACACCGACCCGCCGTGGGCCGACCGGCGCAGTTGGGTTTGGACGGAGAAGCCGGTGTTCGCCAATTCGTACGTGCGGATGTTCCGCTGCGGGCGCGCCGCGGCGCCGTAGCTCGTCAGGGCCCGACGCTATAATGCGTCTAGCCCTATGCCCCTTCGCGACTATCTCGCGGAATCCGCCGAGCTCCTGGATCGCTCCGCCCGTGCTGTGAGCCAGGATGCCATGGACGGCGCCGTCGGCGCAGTCGTTCGCGCACTTGCCGCCGGAAAACCCTTGCTCGTGTGCGGCAACGGCGGCTCGGCGGCGGACGCCATCCACATCACGGGCGAACTGGTCGGTCGCTTCCTCCAGGACCGGCGCGCGCTCAAGGTCATCTGCCTCGCCACCAATCCCGGCGCCATCACTGCCTGGAGCAACGACCACTCCTTCGAAGCGGCCTACGCGCGCCAGGTGGAGGCGTACGGTGAACAGGGCGCGGTCCTGCTCGGCATCAGCACTTCCGGCACCTCGCGAAACATGGTCGCCGCTTTCGAGAAAGCGCGCCAGATGGAGATGGTCACGGTCGCGCTGACCGGTGAAGGCGGCGGCCGTCTGGCTCCGCTGGCGGATCATCTGCTGGCCGTACCGTCGCGCCGCACACCGCTGGTGCAGCAGGTCCATCTCTGTCTGTACCACTACCTCTGCGAGGAGATTGAGCGGCGCATGATGCAGGTGCGTGGCGAAGTGGAAAGCGCCGCTCCGGTGAAATGAAGGAGGCAAGCAAGGGGCGCCGCCTCTGGTCCTGGATCCTGGCGGTTCCGCTCGCGGCCGTCCTGCTGTACTTTGCGCTGCGCGGAGTGGACTGGGGCCGCGTCTGGCAGACCATCGCCGGCGCGCAATGGCGCTACTTGGCGGCTGCGGCACTGTGCTCCTGCTTCTCGTATTTTCTGCGCTCGCTTCGCTGGCGCATTCTGCTGAATGCCGAAGAACGCCTTTCGGTTGGCGCGGTCTTCTGCGCCACCATGGCCGGGTACTTGGGCAACTCATTCCTGCCGGCGCGCGCCGGCGAGTTGGTGCGCACATTGTTCGTGAGCAGCCGGTCGTCGCTCAGCAAGACCTACGTGCTCACCACGGCGTTGAGCGAGCGGCTGTCGGATGTGATCGCTCTGGTGCTGTGGAGCTCCATCATTCTCATCGGCGTTCAACCCAAGCCCGCGTGGATGAACGACGTCTCGCGAACCACCGCCACGGTGGCCGCGCTTGGCGCGCTTATCATCGCGGTGCTGCCGCACACCGGCGGGCTCTGCCGCAACCTGATCGAGCGCCTGCCGATGCCCTCCGCGCTGCGCCCCCGCCTGCTGCACCTGGTCGATCAGGTTCTGCTCGGCATGCGCGCTTTCCATCACGTCGGCCGATTCGCCGGTTTTGCATCCCTCACCCTGGCGATCTGGGTGTCGGACACCTGCAGCACGATGATCGGAGCTTACGGACTCGGAATCCACTTGTCGTTCTCCCACGCCATGCTGTTGCTGACCGGGATGGGCCTGGGCAGCGCGCTGCCCTCCACGCCCGGGTACGTGGGGATCTACCAGTTCGTCGCAGTAACCGTCCTGGTGCCTTTCGGCATCAGCCGCGACGCGGCCCTCGCGTTCATCCTGGTGGCCCAGGCGCTGAGCTACGTGGTGGTTCTGACGCTGGGTCTGCCGAGCCTTTACATTCTGCGCCACCCTCAGAGCCGCGAACGTCAGTGAGCGGAGGCGGGCCGGCCCAAGTATCCCTCCGCTCACTGACGTTCGCGGCACCGAGGCGGCGTGGGACAATGCGGACGTGAACGCGCCTACGCTCCATCCTGTGCCGGTCGACGGACTTGAAATCGCTGTCTGGGAATGGCCCGGTGAAGACCCACCGCTCGTCTTCGCGCACGCCACGGGCTTTCACGGTCGCATCTGGGACCACATCGTGCGATTGTTTCCCGGACGGCGGTCGCTGGCGCTCGATTTCCGCGGCCACGGCCGCAGCAGCAAGCCCGCTCCGCCCATCCCGTGGGCGTGCTTCGCGACGGACCTGGCCACGGTTGCCACGCATTTCGGAGTGCGCCGAGCCATCGGCATCGGACACTCGATGGGCGGCCACTCCGTCGTATCCGCGGCCATCCGGCAGCCGAACGTCTTCGCCGCTCTGCTGCTGCTCGATCCGGTGATCCTGCCGCCGGACTACTACGGCCGGAAAGCGTTCGACGCCGCTTTCATCCTGCGGCGCCGCAACCGGTGGGCATCGCCGCGGGAAATGTTCGACCGTTTCCGCGCGCGCCCGCAGTTTGCCGCCTGGCCGGACGAAGTCCTGCGGAACTACTCCGGCTACGGGTTGCTGCCGGACGGGAACGGTTTCGTGCTGGCCTGTCCGCCAGAGGTGGAAGCCGCGATCTACGGTTGCTCGAGCGCCAGCGAGTCGAACATCTATTCCCAAATCGGAACGATCGCCCAGCCGGTGACGATCCTGCGCGCCGGAGTCACGGCTCCGTTTGGAGTGTTCGATCCAGCCGCTTCGCCGACGGCGCCGGATCTTGTGTCGAAGTTCCGCAACGCGCGCGAAGTCTTCCTGGCGGACCGCAATCACTTCATTCCGATGGAAGCGCCCGAACTGGTCGCGGCGGAGATCCGCAAGTTGGGTGTAGGATAGCCCTAATAAAGGAGTCCGACCATGAAAGTTCGCGTCTTCTCCGTGGTGTTGTTTGTCGCGCTGGCTTGGGCGCAGCCGAAGCCGCGCTACCTGGACAAGGAAACCTTCTTTCAAATGGAAACGCTGACCGCGCCGGACATTTCGCCGGACGGCTCCCAGATCGTCTTCACGCGCGGATGGACCGACATCGCGAAGGACCAGGCGCAGGCCAACCTGTGGCTGGTGGGATCGGACGGCGCGCGGCCGCGCGAGCTGACGCAGGGCGCGTGGCGCGATTCGGCGCCGGCGTGGTCGCCGGACGGGAAGCGCATCGCTTTCCTTTCGACGCGCTCGGGCGCGCCGCAGATTCACGTGATGTGGGCGGACACGCACGAGGTCAGCCAGCTCACGCATGTCGACTACACGCCGTCGAACCTGCGGTGGTCGCCGGACGGCAAGTGGATAGCGTTCGACATGACCATCCCGGATGAAACGCCTGTGCTGCCGGTGAAGCTGCCCAAGACGCCGAAGGGCGCGCAACTGGCGAAGGGAGCGGTGATTGTCGATACCTTGGTTTGGGGACGCGACGGCGTGGGACCGGTAGCCAAGGGGTATTCGCACGTGTTCGTGGTCGATTCCACAGTTGGCGGCACACCGCGGCAGATCACGAGCGGCAACTATAACCACAGCTCGGCGGAATGGTCGCCTGACGGCAACACGATCTACGTCTCGAGCATCCGCAAGGCGGACGCCGAGTACCTGAAGGGCGATTCGGAGATCTATGCCATCGACGTGAAGAGCCTGGCGGTGAAGCAGCTCACCGACCGCAAAGGTCCGGACATGAATCCACGACCGTCGCCGGACGGACGGTGGATCGCATACACCGGCTGGGACGAACAGGGGCTCACTGATACCATCGCGAACCTGTACCTGATGAACTCGAACGGCGAGCAGAAACGGCTCTGGGTGGGGAAACTGCCCAGCGCGCCGGGATCGATTCACTGGGCCGACGATTCCTCCGGCGTGTATTACTCGATGCAGGAGCAGGGCGTGGAGAACCTGTACTTCGCTTCGGTGAAGATGGATTATGGCGACAGGCCGCGGCCGGTCACCAGCGGCACCCAAGTGCTCACGGGAATCTCGATGGCGCGCAACGGGCGCGTGGCGGCGGTGCGGTCGAGCTTCCAGGAGCCGGGCGTGCTGGTGGCGTTTGACGCGAACCGGCCGGGCGACATGAAGAAGCTGGTGGATGTGAACGAGGACGTGCTGGCCGGCGTGAAGCTGGGCGATGCCGAAGAGCTGCGCTTTTCGGCTCCGGACGGGCTCAAGGTGCAGGGATGGCTGATCAAGCCCGCGGAGTTCGACGCTTCGAAGAAGTACCCGGCGGTGCTGTACATCCACGGCGGGCCGTGGTCGATGTACACGGTGGGATTTAATTGGGACTTTCAGAACTTCGCGGCCAACGGGTACGCGGTGCTGTTCGTCAACCCGCGCGGCTCGACGGGATACGGGCAGGAATTCGTGAACGGCATCCAGCACTCGTATCCGGGGAAGGACTACGACGACCTGATGGCCGGAGTGGACGCGGCGCTGGCCAAAGGCTGGGTCGATAAGGACAACCTGTTCGTATGCGGCGGATCGGGCGGCGGGGTGCTGACGGCCTGGATTGTGGGCCACACGGGACGGTTCCGCGCCGCGGTATCGATGCGGCCGGTGATCGATTGGGGCTCTTTCGTCGGGAACACGGACGGACAGAATTGGTACGACCAGTTCACCAAGTATCCGTGGGAGGATCCAGAGCAGTACGCGGAGCGGTCGCCGCTGCATTACGTGGCCAACGTGACGACGCCGACCATGGTGATGACCGGAGAGAGCGATCTGCGGACGCCTATCACGCAGAGCGAGGAGTTCTATCGCGCGCTGAAGATCCTCAAGAAGGAGACACTGCTGGTGAGGATGCCGGAGGAGTTTCATGGGTGGCGGCGTCCATCGCATAGGATTCTGCAGCAGCTTTACTTGATGGCGTGGTTCGAGAAGTGGCGGACCAAGGAGAGCAAGGCGGCGGTGGCGGCGGGGGACTGAATCTCCGGCGCCCCTCCCGGGCTACCGAAAACCGGGCCAGCTTTGCTCGCCGGTAGCGCCCGCTGAAAGCCGGTGGCAGCCAGGATTGGTCGCCCCACGTATTGCTAACATCGTTACTTGAACCCCAATCCACAAATCATTGTTCTTGATGCCGGGGGCCAGTATTGTCACCTGGAGGCCCGCAGAGTCCGGGACCTCGGCGTATACGCTGAAGTGCGCGCGAGCGAAACGCCGGCGGCCGAACTCGCCGGCGCCAGGGGCCTGATCGTTTCTGGCGGCCCGAGTAGCGTGCACGACCCGGATAGCCCCACCGTGGACCCCGCCATCTTCACCAGCGGGCAGCCGGTGCTCGGTATCTGCTACGGGCAGCAGCTCATGGCGCATCTGCTGGGCGGCGAAGTGCGCAAAGGCGAGAAGGGCGAGTACGGGCTGGCCACCCTCGAACTGGAAGAGACGCGCGATCCCATGTTCGCTGGCATGGCCGGGAGCCAGCAAATCTGGATGAGCCATCGTGACCTGGTGGGCCGCGTTCCGGAGGGCTTCGCCGTAACCGGCCGGACAGCCACGTGCGCGGTGGCTGCGATTGCAAATCCGGCGCGCAGTCTCTACGCCGTGCAGTTTCATCCCGAGGTGGTCCACACCGTCCGCGGGCAGGAATACCTGGCGAATTTCGTGTTCCGAGTCTGCGGTTGCGCCAATGACTGGGACCCGCGCCATCGCGTTCCGCTCATCGAGAAGGAGATCCGCGAATGCGTCGGTGGCCGCAAGGTCTTCTTCTTCGTTAGTGGCGGCGTGGATTCGAGCGTGGCATTTGCCCTCTCCACGCGCGCGCTGGGTCCGGAGCGCGTGCGCGGCGTATACGTGGATACGGGGCTGATGCGCGAAGGCGAAACCGACTTTGTCCGCCGCATGCCGGGCCTCGCGGTCGAGGACGCACGGGAGCAGTTTCTGCACGCGCTGGCCGGAGTGACCGACCCGGAACGGAAACGGCACATCATCGGGGAAGAGTTCGTGCGGGTGCAGGAGCAGATCATCGAGCGGCAGCGCCTCCTCGACGAGGATTGGATTCTGGGCCAGGGCACGATTTATCCGGACACCATCGAATCCGGCGGTACGGCCAAGGCGGCACTGATCAAAACGCACCACAACCGCGTGGCCGGGATTCAAAAGCTGATGGAAAGCGGGCGGATCGTCGAGCCGCTGAAGTCTTTTTACAAAGATGAAGTGCGCGAGGTGGGGCGCGAGCTCGGATTGCCCTCCGAACTGCTGGACCGCCATCCGTTCCCTGGCCCGGGTTTGGCGATCCGCTGCCTGTGCTCGGATCGCGACGCGGAACTGCGGCTAACGCCGGATGGGTACCTGATTCCGATCCGTTCGGTCGGGGTGCAAGGCGATTCCCGAACGTATGCGCCGGTGCTGACCATCGATTCGCTCGATTCCGGTCGCGCCACGGAATTGACGAACCGGCTCTCCGGCGTGAACCGCGTGATCGCGCCGGTGGAGACGCGGGGGCCGGTGGGGGAGATGGCGGTGCGGGCCTCCTCTCTGACGGCGGAACGCCTGGCGCGGCTGCGTTGCGCCGATGCGGCGGTGAGACGCTTATCACACGAGAGCGGTTACGAACGCAGTGTGTGGCAGTTCCCCGTCATCCTGATCCCGCTGGGAACGGCTGACGCGCCCGATTCCGTCGTGCTTCGGCCGGTGGATTCAGTGGATGGCATGACGGCACGATCGGTGCCGATGGATGCGGATCTGCTGCGAAGGATGTGCGCGGCCGTGTTGGGGATTGACGGAGTGGCCGGCGTGTTCTACGATTTGACGCACAAGCCGCCCGGGACCATCGAATGGGAGTAAGGCACAAGCCAAGAGCTCGGGTCTATTTCCCGAGCTTCATCTCGACGCCGGACTCTTTATTCAAACGCTGAGTCAGGTCCCGGTCTACCAGGGAGAGCGACACCTGGTTGTGGGTGTTTCCGGAAGTGAAGTAGTGCAGCGTGTCGCCATCCACCCAGTAGGCCACCGCCGAATAAATCGTATGATCCTTGAACGCAATCAGGTAATGGGGCGTTTCCGATGCCGGTTCGCTCGTGTCCGAGGTTGATTGCGGCGGCTGCTGCGTCGCATCCTGGTTCGCAGTAGTGGTGCCTGGAACATAGGGGTACAGCATGGCCGGAGTCGCCGGCTGCTGCTGCGGCGGATAGATGACCACGATGTTAGGCTGCTGCGGTTGTTGGTCGGGAACCAAAGCAGCAGCCTGCTGCGAGATGTACGGTGTGTCGTAATAGCCGCCGATGTAGACCGGGTAAGGATAAGCAGTGAGCACCGGCATGGTGTTGAACCGCCGGAAGTTCTGGCCGGGGACCACCACATGCACGCCGCCGCCGCCCGGGTTCACGACGCTTGGCGTAATCCGGACCACCCCGGTCGCCGCGTTACCCGCGGGGTGAACGACGCTGCCCGTGGTTCCCGTCACAACGGGTTGGCCGTTACGATTCTGGGCCAAAAGGCCGCTAATAAGGAAAAGCCCGAGAAAGAATCCGATAGGAATCCGCATGGGTACAAAGCCCCCCTGAGCAGATTGTACTCCGAAACGGGCACCTGGAGGAGATTCAGAGGGTAGCCCGGGTAGCCCTTGCGAGCCTTTACTTCTTGCGAGCGGGCTCAGCGGGGGCGGCAGTTACGGGGTAGGTCTTGTCGTAAAGCTTGACGACCTCGTTCGTGATGTCGGCGGAGGACGCAGCCCACAGAACCGGCCCTTGTGGATCGCTGACGTCCAGGACTGCGGCATAACCGTTCTGCTGGGCATAGGTGTCGATCACAGTCATCAATTTCTTACCCAACTGCTCGACTAGGGCGGCTTCTTCCTCATTGACCGCCTCTTTGGTGTCTTCGCCGAGGCGGTTCAGTTCCTTGGACTTCGCATCGATGACCTGGTTGAGCTTGTCCCGCGACTGGGCGGTCATCGTCGCCATGTTCTTCCTCAGTTGGTCGCGCAATGCCGCGAGTTCCGCCTGCTTCCGCTCGAATTCTTCTTTCTTGGGCCCGTACTTCGTGGTAATGGCGGCGGCGGCCTTCTGCCCCTCCTGCGTGCTGACGATGGCATTCTGGGCGAAGATCGTCCCGATCTTGAAGGGAGTTGGCGCCGCCGGCTGATCCTGGGCGAGCGCCACGGCGGCAACTCCCAGGATCAGGACGGGAGCGATGACCCGTGGGTTCCTCAAGGCCTACTTCTTCTTTACAGGCGGCGCGGCCGGAGGAGCCGACGGCGGTTTGCCGGCGCTGGCCGGTTCCTCCTTCACCGGGTGGATCTGGTCGTAGAGCTTGATCATCTCGTCGGTGATATTGGTGGCTTGAGAGGCCCACAGCACCGGAGACGTTTCCGTCCCGACATTCAAAACCACGGCGTATCCATTCTGAACGGCGTACTGTGTAATGATCTGCCCCATCTTGCCGCTCAGATCGCCGCCGATCTTCTGGTCGTCTATGTCTATCTCGCTCTGGGAATCTTCCCGGAAACGCTTGAGGCTCGTGGTCTTGCCCTGGATGTCGGCGGCGAGCTTTCTCTGCGCATCGTCGCTCATCGTGGCGCGGCCCTTGTTCAATTGGTCGGTCAGGGAATCGATCTCGGCCTGGCGCTTGTCGGCCTCCGCCATCTTCGGCCCGTACTTGGTGTTGATCTCAGCCGCGGCCTTCTGCCCTTCCTTCGTGCGCGCGATGGCTTCATTCAGGTTGATGACCGCGATCTTCGTGGGGATGGCGGCCGGGGCGGGCGCCGGAGCTGCGGGTTGCGCCTGGGCCGACGCCGCGGCCGCAGCGCCGAGTAACACGGCTGTACAAACTGCTGCGTTCTTCTTCAAGCTGGAAACTCCTAAGTGTGAAAATACTACCATAATCGCGAACGGTGGGATTAGAACGTCTTGCCGACGGTAAACCGGAACATCGTCTTTCTTTCAAAGAACGGATAGGCCTGGCCGAAGAGGTTCACTGAATTGTAGAATGTGGCGGCGTTGGGGAAAGATGCCCGGTCCGCCACGATGGGCGGCTGCAAGTACTCGCGGACCGTCGTTGGGTTGTACGCGAAATAAACGCGGAACGGCGCGTTGACTACCGGCAGCATTACGCCCAGTTCCAGCCCCGTGGAGGTGCGAATCTTCTGCGTGCCGGGAGCGATCCTGACGCGGCCGTCAAAGCCCGATTGCGGGAACTGGTTATTCAAATCCTGGGTGCGTTGCGGGGTCATGATGAGCTGGTTGGGGAGCAGGATCTTGTCCAGCCCCGCGTCGAAGAACGGCGACAGGGTAACCGTGTTTCCAATGATCGGAATGCGATATTCGAAATTACCAATGACGCGCGTGTCTCCCCCGGGTGTGATGAGCTGGTAAATGGGAATCGTCATGTTGACCGGGGACGAGGTGATCGCGCCGCCGCTGATGATCTTCTGGGTCCGGACGGTGCCGTCAGCGTTGTAGACAGGGACCGACGTCGACGACGGAATGAACGCGATCGGCGTGATGCCCCAGATTTCGAAACCGCGGACGTCCTGTTCGCCGCCTATGAATCCGCGCGAGAACGGCGGGATCAGTCTGCCGTCGTAGCCGGTGATGGTGGTGGCCATCATGTGGAAGGCCAGAACGTGAGTTCTGTGCCACGGCACAACGTGGAAGTACTTGGCGTCGATGGTCGGCTGGACGGTGTTCACGTTGCCGCCGAGAAAACTGCCGGAAAACGCGGTTGAAATGAAGAGGCTTTTGCCGCCGGTGGGATTGATGGGATGATTGACGGTGTTGTACTGGTAGGAAGGCGTGATACTGCTGGTGCGGATGCCGTCCAACGAGTTCGGCCCGGAAACACCGCTGAAATTGATGTATTGGAAATAGCTGTTGGCGGCGGTGGTCAGCGTCTTCACGTTCGAAATGTCGAAACCATAGGTGATCCCCAGGCGCGCGAAGCTCCTTTTCAGCGGGTAGCTGGCCGAGACGTTGAAACCGTGGCTGTTCTGTATGTAGTTCAGCAGGTTTTGCGAACCAAGGTTGTTGTACAGTCCGAGAAGGTCCTGTCCGTAAAGAATCGAGGCTTCGCGGCCCTGGTTGAAGTCGAAACGCCGGTAATAGACCATGAAGCCTGCCTGGATGGGACGGTCCAGGAAGTACGGCTCGGTAAAACCGAAGCTGACGTCATCCATTCGCGTGCCGACCTGGGCTGACAGCGTCAGCGTCTCGCCCAGGCCAAGGAAGTTATTGGTGGAATAGTTGAATCCCAAAAAACTGCCGGCGATGCCTGAAACGCCACCGTTAAGCCCGATGGAGTTCTTGCCGCGTTCCTTGACTTTGAGTGTGATGTCCACCGTGTCGGACTGCGGGTTGCGTTTGATGTCGACGGCGTCTTCCTTCTTCAACATTTCAAAGTAGCCCAACTGGTTCAAGCGGAGGAGGCTGACGTCCAGAAGTTGGGTGTTGAAGATGTCGCCTTCGTCCAGCTGGAATTCGCGGCGGATGACTTTATCGCGGGTCGTGGTGTTGCCTGAGAAATCGATGCGGCGGACGAAGAACTGCTTGCCTTCGTCGGCGGTCAGGGTGAGATCGATCTGGTCGGTGTCAGGGATCACCTGCATATCGGGTTCCGGGCTGAAATCCCAGTAGCCGAACGCGCCGTAGTATTTGCGCAGATTCTCGATGCCTTTGGTCAGCTTCTCGCGGGAGAACGTGTCGCCCGGCCGCATGCCGAACAACGGGCCGAGCAGGGCGTCGGGCTGGCGGAACAGCTTCACGCCCACGAACGTAGCCTGGTGCAGGTGATACAGCCGCCCTTCCTCGATCGGAATTCTGAGATCGGCAAAGATGCCGAGGTTATCGGGTTTGAGCAGCGGAAGGCGCCAGCCGCTGCCGCCGCGCTGGACGATCTTGACGTCGGGTTCCAGCACCTGCGCCTTGAAATAACCCCTGTTCTGGTACGACTCGCGGATCTTGTCCATGTCGTATTCCAGCTTGTCGGTGTCGAAGGTCTTGGCGAAGACGTTCTCCAGGATGACGGAATGAGGGATCCCGTAGGGCTTCAATTCCTTCATCTGGGCGACAACCCACCGGTGGTTGAACGAATTGTTCCCGGCAAGAACGATGTCCCCGACTTTGACTTTCGGCCCCTCGCTTACCACGAAAGTGAGGTTCAGAGAACTGGGCGGCGCCTGCTCGATCTGCGGCTCGACGGTGGCGTACTGGCGGCCGCGCTCTGCCAGGAATTCCTTCAGAACCGTGGCTGCGCGCTGGACCCGGCCGGGGTCGTACTGCTGCTCCACGGTGAGGCCGACTTTCCGCTCTTTGAAGCGATCCAGGATCTCGGATTCGGTCACGGAATGGTTTCCGGTGTATTTGATGGAGCGGATCACGCGCCGTTCGGTGAGCACGAAGCGCACGATCAGGCCTTCTTTGTCCTGTTCGGTCTCCAGCCGGATATCATCGAAACGCCCGGTATTCCACAGCAGCATGAAGTCCCGGCGCAACGCATCTTCCGAATAGATATCGCCTTGCTTGGTAACGATCTGGGCTTTGAGCGTCTCCTGGGGTACGCGGCGGGCGCCCCGGAAATCAATGGCGGCGATGACTTGGCCGTTCACCGGCTGCTGGATCACCGGCGCCGCGGGGGTCTGCAACTGGGGCTGCTGAGCGGGCCTCTGCTGTTGGGTGGGAGGCACGGTCTCGAAACCGGCTGCGGGCGGCGTGGCCGGCTTCGGCGGAGTAGTGGGAGGTGGGGTCTGCTGTTGCGGCGGTTGCTGCTGGCGAGGCGGCTGTTGCTGCGCCGCCAATGGCAGGATGGAAGACGCGCACAGACATACCATGGCCATGCCCATGCCGACTTGCCTGAGCAACTTCATGCGAACATACCTTTCCACTCTGCGCGATTACGTTGACACTCGGAACACGGATCGGAACAGTCGGATTCGAAGACGATTAAAGCATTATTCTATCGGATCTTCGAGGCGGGCGACAACGAGTGCGGCAGGCCACAGTGTGAAGGGGGGGCACAGAGTTTTCAGCGGAAATCGGCCGCCACTACGCGAGGTGCACCGGGGCTGCCGTTGATGATCTTGGTGGCCAGCACCACCTGGATGCTCTTGCGCTCCCAGTGAGCCGGCGCCCGGCTGGCCAGTTGTGCCATCAACTGCGGATCGCTGAGGAACTCTCCGGCCACCGCCGTCCCATAACCATAGATCCCCTCCGCGGCCACCAGCATCCGGCCCGTGTCGGGATCCTGTACTCGCGAAACCAGGGCATAGTCCTGGCTCTCGTATCCAGCCGAACCAACGGACGCAAAGTTGACCAGCCAGTCTCTGCGGTTCGGGTCCAGACGATCTTTAATCCACCCCGTACGTGTCGCGAAATCCATTTCGAGCGCGAACCGCAACCGGCTGGTCAGCCGGAGCGACCAGCCGTTGTTGAAGCCGCCGATCAGAATCACGGGTCCCTGCCGAAGGTCGCTCAGATCGGTTGAACGCTGGTCGCGGAATCGGTACGGCGCGCCTTTGGCCGCCAGGATGCCGGTGATCCGCGCCAGCGTCATTGCATCCGAAAGTGCGATCACCGAGTCATTCCTGAGATTCAACAGCCTCGGTGTGACTTGCGCGGCGGCTTGCTGCTGCTCCCCGGCCGCCGCCGGAAATGGCCCGGCCACGCAAAGCAGCACCGGAGACGGAGAATGCACAACCGGCGACCAGAATTCATCGAGCGCGTTGGCGGTACGCCAGGGGTGCTGCCAGGCGAACAGCGCCACCAACACAACGGCCAGGATCGGCGCCCACATCCGCCAATCCGGCTTGGCGGAGATCGCCTCCGGTCGGTCGGGAGATGCCGGCGATAACGGAATCGGTGTCGCTGGCTCTGCCGTGGCCGGGAAGTGAAAACTGGCTGTGTACGTTCCAGAGGGAAGATCAATGCGAATCTCGTCCGCGTGATCGGGGGAGTGGTAATACTGAGCGATACGCTTGCGGATTTCTCCGGCCGTAAGCCGGACAATCGGGTCCTGGTTGGTATCGTATTGCGGTTCGCGGCCAAAAACTTCGACCCCCAGACGGCGTTCCCTCAAAGGACGAAGCGGCTCCTGAAGAGAGGCCTCCACAATGTGTCGGAACAGCGCCGGGTAGCGCCTGCTGTTGCGAAACAACGGGTGCGCCAGCATGCGCTCGAGTTGATCGCGGATCGCGGCCAGTTCCTCTTTGGAGTGATGCGGGATTGCAGCGGCGATCTCGATGGCTTGCCGTTCTCCGTCCCTGGCGCCTGTCATTGAGCTGCATCCCTGATTCGCGAAACAATCAGCCGTTTACAGAGCCTAAAGTAGCATGATTCGAGCCGCCCCATGCTCCGCCACGCTGCCTGCAAAGCGTATCATCGCCGTATGATACGTGCGCTGGCCGCCCCAATTCCGTCTCGCAATATCGTGATCTGATTCGCCTTACCGCACTGAAACCCGCCTTTACGGTAGCGCACTAGATTTCTTTCGCCCCGGGCGCGCACTATCAAGGATCGGGTGGTCTGCTGCAGGCGAGTTGAGTCATCCCCTCAAAGGCGCCGCTCGAAATGAAATCAAGCAGTTAGGTGACAGCGGTGTTTTTCAGCCTTCTCCGAGGAGCTTAAGTTCATGTTGTGCCGAGTTTCTTCAACATCCAGACTCATTGCAGTTGCAGCAGCGGCTTGGACGATGTGCCAACCCGCGGCGATGGCCCAGATGCCCGGGCAACAAGCGCCGGCGGTGCAAGGTCCGTGGATGGATAAGACCCTGTCGCCCGACCGGCGCGCGGAGTTGCTGGCCGAGCAGATGACCATCGACGAAAAGATTTCGCTGGTGCATGGCAACGGATTCGACTTCGGGGCGCAGCGCGCGGCGGCTCCGGGGGTCACGGTTTCCAACGGCGGCGCGGGCTTTGTCGTGGGAATCCCCCGGCTCGGTATTCCCGCGATTCAAATGGCCGATGCGGCCGTGGGCGTCACCCGCGGCGCAGGCCGGAGCCGTTATTCCACACCCCTGCCCAACGCGGTTTCCGAAGCCTCCACCTGGGACACGAAATTGGCGTGCGAATATGGAGCCCTGATCGGCCAGGAATTGCGGGACCAGGGGTACACGATGACGCTGGGAGGCGGCGTGAATATCGCGCGCGAACCCCGCAACGGCCGCATCTTCGAATACAAAGGAGAAGATCCGATCCTGGCCGGAAAGCTCGTCGGTCAGGAGATGAAATGCCTTCAGGCGAAAGGCATCATTGGCGACATCAAGCACTACGCCGCCAACGACCAGGAAACCGGCCGCATGATCGGCAATGTGATTCTGGACAAGCGCACCCTGCGCGAGACCGACCTGCTGGCCTACGAAATCGGAATAAAGGATGGCGATATCCAGGGCGTCATGTGCTCCTACAACAAGATCAACGGCGACTGGGCGTGCGAGAACCAATACCTGTTGAATGATGTGCTGAAGAAGGCCTGGGGCCACAAAGGCTTCGTTTTATCCGACTGGATGGCCACGCACACCACGGCGAAAGCGGCCATGGCCGGTCTCGACATGGAGCAGCCAGGGAGTACCTACCTCGGGGAGAAGCTGAAAGACGCCGTGACCAAAGGGGACGTCCCCATGGCGCGGCTGGACGACATGGTGAAGCGCATCTTGCGGGCCGAATTCGCCGTAGGGCTGTTCGACCTGCGCACGCAGCCCAAAGTGGTGGATGTGTTCGCGGGCCTGGAAATGGCGCAGCGCGTCGCCGAGCGCGGGACCGTTCTCCTCAAGAACAACAATCAACTGCCGCTGAACGCCGCGGCGGTGAAATCCATTGCGTTGATCGGTTCGCACGCCGATGTGGGCGTCCTGTCGGGCGGCGGCTCGGCGCAGGTCGATCCGCCGGGCGGAAACGCCGTGCCGCCACCGCCCGCACCCCCCGGCGGCCGCGGCGCAATGGGCACGTTCGGCGTGCCCGTGTGGCACCGATCGTCGCCCCTCAAGGCCATCCGGGCCAAAGCTCCGAACGCCAAGGTTCAGTACAATGATGGCGCCGATTCGGCCGCGGCCGCTGCGTTAGCGAAGGCTTCCGAAATCGCCATCGTATTCGTCAATCAGCCCACCTCGGAAGGGCAGGACTACTCGCTCACTCTCCCCGCCAATCAGGACCAATTGGTCGCCGCAGTGGCTGCAGCGAATCCGCACACCATCGTCGTGCTGGAGACCGGCGGCGTCGTGAACATGCCATGGGTCGACAGCACCAGCGCCGTTCTGGCGGCGTGGTACCCGGGGATTCGGGGCGCCGAGGCCATCGCCAACCTATTGTTCGGCGACGTCAACCCTTCCGGGAAGACGGTGTTAACGTGGGCCAAGAGCGAAAGCGACTGGCCCCACGCCAAAATGTTCGGACCGCCGGAATCCACTTCGCCCGCACCGGGAGGCGGCACGCCATCCATGGGGCGTATGCCTCCCTTCGATATCACTTACACCGAAGGCCTGAAGGTTGGGTACAAGTGGTTCGACGCGCAAGACAAAGTGCCGTTATTCCCGTTTGGCCACGGCCTGTCCTACACGTCGTTCGCCTATTCAGACCTGAAAGCGGCTTCGGGAAAAGCGGCGAACGTCACCTTCACCGTGAAAAACACCGGACGGCGCGCCGGCACAGAGATCGCGGAAGTCTATGCCAGTCTGCCTGCCTCCGCGGGCGAGCCGCCCAAACGGCTGGTTGCCTGGGAGCCGGTTGAACTGAAGGCGGGCGAATCCAAAACGGTCACCCTGGCCATCGACCCGCTCCATCTTTCGATCTTCAATGAGGCGGCCGATGCCTGGGCGATTCCGGCGGGCGACTTTACCTTCCGTGTCGGCGCATCGTCGCGAAACCTCCCGTTGTCGGCCACCCTTCGGATCGGCGGTGATGCGGCCGCTGGTCAGCGATTCATTCTGTATGCAAAAATGTTCCTGGACCAGGCACATTAAGCATTGGAGGACTGATTCATCATGCTCAGATCGATGGTGGTTTCATTCGCGGCGATAACCGTCTTGCTAACGACGGCCATGGCGGCGTCGGACCAGGTCAAGACGGACACCGGGCGCGTTAAGGGCGCGGTGCGCGAGGGCGTCATCGCGTTCAAAGGCATTCCGTTCGCCGCGCCTCCGGTGGGCGACCTGCGCTGGCGTCCGCCGCAGCCGCCCAAGCCGTGGAAGGGAGTGCGGCCGGCATCCGAATATGGCGCGGACTGCATGCAGAAGCCCTTCCCAGGTGACGCGGCGCCGCTGGGCGTCACGCCGGCCGAAGATTGCCTTTACGTCAACGTGTGGGCGCCGGCAGCAGGGAATGCCGGCAAACTGCCGGTGATCGTGTGGATCTATGGCGGCGGGTTCGTCAACGGCGGCAGTTCTCCTGCGGTCTACGACGGCAGCCAGTTCGCCAGGAACGGCGTGATCTTCGTCAGCTTCAACTATCGCCTGGGCCGGTTCGGCTTTTTCGCGCACCCGGCCCTGACCAAGGAAAACCCGGCTGGCCCGCTGGGCAACTACGGCTACATGGACCAGATCGCCGCGCTGCAGTGGGTCAAGCGCAATATTCACGCCTTTGGCGGCGATCCGGGCAGCGTGACCATTTTCGGCGAATCGGCCGGCGGCGGATCGGTGCTGACCCTGATGACCTCGCCGATGGCGAAAGGGCTGTTCCAGAGGGCGGTCGTCGAATCGGGCGGCGGGCGATCGTACTTGATGGGCGCCCGTTACTTGGACCGACCTGGAACGAATGCCATGCCTTCGGCCGAAACGGTAGGCGTTGCATTTGCCAAGAGTGTGGGGATTGAAGGTGAGGACGCCGCCGCGCTCGCCGCGTTGCGCAAACTTCCAGCCGATCAGGTGACGGCGGGCTTGAATATGGCTACCATGGGCACGCCGACGTATGCCGGGCCGATGATCGACGGCAAGGTGGTAGTGGAGCCCCCCGATGCGGCGTACGCTGCCGGGCACGGCGCGAAGATCCCCTTCATGATCGGCGCCAATAGCGCCGACATCGGTTTTGCACGCGCCCGTACGGTGGATGAGCTGTTCGCCCAGTTCGGGGACGACAAGGGCAAGGCCCGGGCGATTTATGATCCCGAACAATCGGGCAAACTCATGGAGCTCGGTATGACAGTCGCGGCGGACCAGATGATGGTGGAACCGTCGAGACACATGGCCGCGATCATCGCGGCGGCGGGCCAGCCGGCGTACGAGTACCGCTTCTCCTATGTGGCGGAATCGTTGCGCAAGCAATGGCGGGGCGCGCTTCATGCCACCGAGATCCCGTTCGTGTTCAACACCGTTGCGGCGCGATACGAAAAGGACCTGGCCGACGCCGACCGCTCGTTGGCGCAAGCCGCCAATGCTTATTGGGTCAACTTTGCCAAAACCGGCAACCCCAATGGAAAAGGCCTTCCGGAGTGGCCGGCCTACTCACCGCAGACCGATATGCTGATGGACTTTACTTTGACCGGACCCGTCGCGAAACCAGATCCGTGGAAGAACCGCCTGGATCTGGTGGAGCACCTGGCTGCCCAACAGAAATAGAGCGCCGGGGGCAAGCAAAGAGGGAGGAAAATTCCATGTCGAATCGCGTTCGCATTATGATCGCGGCGGTGGCCGCAGTGTTGTCGAGCATGCCTCTCAGGGCGCAGGTTGGGGCCACGCCTGCGCCACAACCCGGCCGCGGAGGCCGCGGCCCGCAAATCCCGCCGGTGGTGTCGCCGGAGGTGCAGAGCGACCGGCGCGTCACCTTCCGCATCTATGCCCCGCAAGGGCAAGCCGTCAGGCTGAGTGGCACCGACATTCCCGGGAACACGCCGCCCGGCGCCGCCCTCAGCAAGGGCGACAACGGGGTTTGGGAGGCAACGCTCGGCCCGATCGACCCGGGCGCCTATCGCTACAACTTCAATGTGGACGGGGTCTCGGTGATCGATCCGCGCAGCCCGTCCGTCAGCGAGTCGAACAACAACGTCTGGAGCATGGTCTACATACCAGGCGCGGATTTCATGGACACCAAGGATGTGCCGCGCGGCGGCGTGACGGTGGTGACGTACTACTCGACGGTCTTGAAGCGGTTTCGCCGCATGCACGTTTACACGCCTCCAGGGTACGAGACGAACCGCGAAAAGTATCCGATCTTCTACCTGCTGCACGGGGCGGGCGACTGTGACGATTCCTGGACGTCAGTCGGCCGCGCCGGCTTCATCCTCGACAACCTGATCGCGGCAAAGAAGGCCAAGCCGATGGTGGTGGTCATGCCGGCCGGCCACACCAGCCAGACTTTTGGAGGCCGCGGCGCCGCCGGGCGCGGCGCCGGGCCGCCGCCCGACGAATTCGTGCAGGAGTTCACGACCGACATCATGCCATACGCGGAGTCGCATTTCCGCGTCTACACCGAGCGCGCCCGCCGAGCCATCGCGGGCCTCTCCATGGGCGGAAGCCAGACGCTCAACATCGCGATTCCTCACCTGGACAAGTTCGCGTACATCGGCGTTTATAGCTCCGGGATTTTCGGCATTCTCGGGCCAGGACCGGGCCGCGGAACAGCGCCCGCCGCGGCACCTGCTCCGGCAGCGCCTCCGGGTCCGACCTGGGAGGAACAGCACCGGGCCGAGCTGGACAACGCCGCCGCCAAGAAGGGTTTGAAGCTGGTCTGGTTCAGTACAGGCGTGGACGACGGCCTGATCGCCACGTCAAAGGCTACCGTGGAAATGCTGAAGAAGCACGGCTTCGATGCGGCGTTCAAGGAAAGCCCCGGCGCACATACTTGGATCAACTGGCGGAACTATCTCAACGAATTCGCGCCGCAACTGTTCCAGTAGAGGGTGGCCCTTGGCACTCGCGCCCCAATGCCACTCGGCTTCCCACGAGCGGCCCGGGTTGTGGGGCGGGCAATCCTGCCCGCAGCCGCCTTTTAGGCGGCTTAGGTGGCTGCCCCACGACTACTGCAGGCCGCATGCCAACGAGAACGTAGTGGCACTGGGCTCTCGTGCCGGCGCCGCTACGCCGGCACGGCAGTGCGGATGAAGCTGACGATAGCGTCGAGCGAAGCTCCAGGCTGAAAGACAGCAGCGACGCCCTGCTGCTTGAGCGACTCGGCGTCTTCATCGGGCACGATGCCGCCCACGATCACCTTGACGTCGCCCATGTCTCTTTCGCGCAGCAACTGCATCACCCGCGGCACGATGGCGTTATGCGCGCCGGAGAGAATCGACAGGCCGATCACCTGCACGTCTTCCTGCAGCGCCGCGTTCACGATCATCTCGGGGGTTTGACGCAGCCCCGTATAGATGACTTCCATACCGGCATCGCGCAGAGCGCGCGCGATCACCTTCGCGCCGCGGTCGTGGCCGTCCAACCCTGGCTTGGCCACCAGCACTCGAATCGGTCGTTGCATGGTCAGAGGCGAGTGGTTTCCTGGTAAGTGCCGAAGACCGCGCGCAGCGAATCGCAGATTTCTCCCAATGTTGCATAGGCCCGCACGGCGTCGATGATGTACGGCATCGTGTTCTCCGTGCCTTCAGCGGCGCGCTTCAGCGCATCCAGGGCATTCCGCACCTTGTCATTATCGCGCCTCGCGCGCAGTGCCGCCAGCTTCTTTTCCTGGTGGCGCGCGGAGGCTTCGTCGATCTGCAGGAGCTCGATGGGTTGGTCTTGCGACTGGAAGCGGTTGACGCCCACGATGACGCGCTCTCCGCTTTCCACTTCGCGCTGATACCGGTAGCTGGCGGCGGCAATCTCGGTTTGCGGAAAACCGGCATCAATGGCCGGGATCATGCCGCCCATCTCGTCGATGCGGCGGATATAGTCGTTGGCCGCGGCTTCGGTTTCCATCGTCAGCTTTTCCAGAAAATAGCTGCCGCCCAGCGGGTCGGGCGTGGCGGTCACGCCGCTCTCGTAGGCCAGCACTTGCTGGCTGCGCAGCGCGATGGTGACGGCGTGCTCGCCGGGGAGCGCGTAGGCTTCGTCCAGAGAGTTGGTGTGCAACGATTGCGCGCCGCCCAGCACCGCCGCCATGGCCTGGAGGGCCGTGCGCACCACATTGTTGTATGGCTGCTGCCATGTGAGGGAACAGCCGGCGGTTTGCGCGTGGAAGCGGAGCTTCATGCTCCGGTCGCTCCGTGCGCCGTAGCGGTCGCGCATGGCGTAAGCCCAGATCTTGCGAGCGGCGCGGTATTTGGCGATCTCCTCGAAGAAGTCGCTGTGAGCGTTGAAGAAGAAACTGAGGCGCGGAGCGAACTCGTCAATACCCAGGCCGCGCTCCAGGGCCCAGTCCACGTACTCCAGACCGTCCCGCAGCGTGAAGGCCAGCTCCTGCACGGCCGTCGAGCCGGCCTCGCGGATGTGATAGCCGCTGATCGAAATGGGGTTGAACCGCGGAGTGTGGCGCGCGCCGAATTCGACAGTGTCGGTGACCAGCCGCATGGAAGGCCGGGGCGGGAAGATGTATTCCTTCTGCGCGATGTACTCCTTGAGAATGTCGTTCTGGAGCGTGCCGGAGAGGCGCGTCCACTCGACGCCTTGCTGCTCGGCCACCGCCAGGTACATCGCCCACAGAACCGACGCCGGCGAATTGATGGTCATGGAAACCGTCACGTCGCCCAGAGGGATGCCGCGGAACAGGACCTCCATGTCTTCCAGCGAGCAGATTGAAACGCCGCACTTGCCGACTTCGCCCTCGCTGAGCGCGTGATCGGCGTCGTAACCCATCAGCGTCGGCAAATCGAAAGCCACCGAGAGCCCGGTCTGCCCTTGTTCCAGGAGGTAGTGATAGCGGCGGTTGGTCTCCTCCGGAGTAGCGAAGCCGGAGAACTGGCGCATCGTCCAGAGCTTGCCGCGATACATGTCGCGGTGGATGCCGCGGGTGTAGGGGAAGTCGCCCGGGGCGGCGATGTCGCGGGCGGGATCGAGGCCTGGCCAGCCGTCCGGGCCGTAGAGCGGCTCAATCGGGACGCCGCTAATTGTCGTAAACTGTCGTTCGGCGGTTTTCATTTTTACCCAGTTACGGTTCTATCTTATACCGGCGGCCGCTGAGAGCGAAGGCAGATGCTGAAACCTACTATTTTTCGAGAGTACGACATTCGTGGCGTGGCAGATGTGGAACTGCTGAGCCCCGATGTGGAAATGCTCGGCCAGGCCTTTGGAACCTACCTGTTGCGGCATGGCGGCCTGAGGGTCAATCTGGGCCGGGACACGCGGCTGAGTTCGCTCCGGCTCCGCGACGCGCTTGTCCGCGGGCTGATAGCCAGCGGCTGCGAGGTGACCGATATCGGCGTGGCGCCCACTCCCGTGCTGTACTACTCGGTCTTCCGGTTGCAGGCGGATGGAGGGGTGATGATCACGGGGAGCCACAATCCGCCGGAGTTCAACGGGTTCAAAGTAGTGTGCGGCAGCTCGACAATTCACGGCGAATCAATTCTGGAGATCCGGCGCATGATCGAGACCGGCGACCTGGCCCGCGGCCCGGGCGCCGAAAAGACGGCGGACGTGGTGACGCCGTACGTGGAAGAGGTGTCGTCGCAGTTCCGTTTCCCGCGGCGGATCCGCGTGGCGCTGGACGCCGGCAACGGCACGGGCGGGCCGGTGATGGGACCGATCCTGGCGAGGCTCAACGTGGACGCAACCGAAATGTTCTTCGACATGGACGGCCGCTTTCCCAACCACCATCCTGATCCAACCGTGCCGAAGAACTTGGAGCCTCTCATTGCCAAAGTGCGGGAGACCGGCGCCGACCTGGGAATCGCTTTCGACGGCGACACCGATCGCATCGGCGCGGTGGACGACCGCGGCACGGTAATCTACGGCGACCAGTTGATGATCATCTATGCGCGCGAAATCCTGACGCGCAAGCCCGGCGCGACGTTCATCGGCGAAGTGAAATGCTCACAACTGATGTATGACGACCTGGCGGCGCGCGGCGGGAATCCCATCATGTGGAAGACCGGCCATTCGCTGATCAAGGCCAAGATGAAGGAGACGCACGCGGAGCTGGCGGGCGAGATGAGCGGGCACATGTTCTTTGCCGATCGCTACTACGGCTTCGACGACGCGATCTACGCCGCCTGCCGGCTGATGGAGATCGTGGCGAATTCGGGCCAGCCGCTTTCTGCGCAACTGGCGGACTTGCCGAAGACGGTGACCACGCCGGAGATCCGGTTCGATTGCCCGGACGAGGTCAAGTTCGCGGTGGTCCAACAAGCCACCGCGGAACTGCGCGCGCGGCACAAAGTTGTGGACGTAGATGGGGCGCGGGTGCTGTTCCCGAAGGGATGGGGCCTGGTGCGAGCATCGAACACCCAGCCGGTGCTGGTGATGCGGTTCGAAGCCGCGACAGCGGGGTTGTTGACGGAGTACCGGGCCGAGGTTGAGGCAGTGGTCGAACGGGCGGTGGCGGCGATGCGCGGTGCGCAGGGAGTGGCTGGCTCGCCGGCGGGCCTCCGAGATTGAGCCGGCGACCTCAAGATGCCGCGCCCACCAATACCCATCCGTCGATGCTGTTCGTGCTCGACCTTATCCTGACGGCCCCCAGCAGGTGCATCCGCCGCGCGCGAAACGGACCCCACACAACGCCGTTTCGCGCGCTGCCTCCGCTCCTACCTATCCCGGTGGAAGAAGTAATAATCGGCGGTGTACGGCACGAGCGCCTGGTTGCCTACATCGTCAGAGGAAGAGCAACCGAGAGTGGGCGCGGCTCCCCCGTGCATATTCAGCCGCTGGATGAACGTGGTTCTGCTCAAGAACGTACCGCCCGTGGGCCCTGGCAATGAACCGATGGATTGTAGCAACAGGCAGGGAATCGAGCCCGCGTTCGGGCAACTCGGGTCGTTGGGATCGGGAGGGATCGAATTTCCATCCAGAACCGCCGCCCATACCTTGCTGCTATCGAACGAGCTCTGCCACGTAGCGCTGCCGAAGGGCAGAGGCTTTGGGGCAACATCGTTCGGGTTTGTGTCCGGACTCAGGAAGTGCGTCACGATCTGGTATGGCACGCCGAAGAACGTCCGAAAGAGGGTGGCTTCGGGGCGAGCCGGCTTCACCGTCCAGGCAGCCGTGGAAGCGCCCGGACTCGTGGGGAGACAGACATAGCCTTGAGTCCCAAATGCGTGACCTACCAGGAATGCCTTGTTCCCGGCCGGCGGCGTGATGAGAGTAGGAGTGGGTGGGGGCGAAATGTTCTGAGATTGCGCATGGGTAACGGCTGCGAACGAGCATGCGACCATCAGAGCGGCCGCGAGCCTCAGGGATCGAGAAGCCTTTGCTTCCCGCACAAAGTTGTAGCTCATCTTCTATTTTCTCCGAATTCCGTATTAGTTTTGGTTGTTACGAATAGTTAAGGTTTAGCCCATGACTTACTGGAAGGCGGCGGACATGCCGGCATCAAAAAAAACCGGCCGGGGAGCCCGGCCGGCGCCAATCGAGGTTTCTCGCCTGCATCCGCTATCCAATTGAGCCTGCCATCAGCGCATTGGATACTTGTTTGCCCTTAGTTCTTCGGGACTGGAGCGGACGAAACATCCGACTGTCTCAATTGCGATCGTGGTCACGGTCTGAGGTCGAACCGCCGGTCGGGACGCTCCTCAGAGGGCCGTGGTCATCGGGGAAGTTGCTCGTGTTCAGCACCTGAACGCCGGCGTTGTGCTGACCGTTGAAGGCGGTTACGGTAGCCGGGCACCCGGCTTTCTGTGCGGCATCGGGCGAGTCAAACCAGAGACCGAGATGGTACATCTGGATTGGATTGAAGGGAGGATTCAGACTGGCATCCGGGAAGGCGCCGCTGAAAACGACCGGGGCCGGCGCGCTACTCTGCGCGAACGAGAACGTCTCTACATTGAAGCGGCCCACGAACTCCTGGCGGCCGCGGCCGTTCTTGTCCGTTACGATGTCCCCCTGGTACCAGGCCACGCCAAAGGGCGCTTTTGGAACCTGGATTACGAAGAAATCGAAATCCGTGTTCGCTGGCAGCCCCTGCACTGCGACCTCCATGATATCGACGGGGCCGGCCGGCCTGATCTTCACCGTGGCCGTCGCGTTCGGCAGGCACGTCTTCGCGCCGGCCGATACGACCATGCTGAATTCGGAGGCATGGTCGTCCGCCGCCGACAAAGGCGAAGCCATCAGCAAGAGGCCCAGCGCTGGCGCCATCGCCACACACAACAATTGTTTCGTCACTTACTATCTCCTTTTCGAATTGAACGGTGGAGGTTTCCTCCACCGTGGCTTTGTTACAAGCGCTGGACTGTGCGGCCAACGATGTACACCAGCAAGTGTAGGTTGAGTCGCATGCGCAAAGCGTGACGATTCAGATGCGTTCCTGTCCGATTTTTGTCGCCATGATCTTATCATTTGGAAACTCTCCCGGACACGTGTAAAAGCAATCGCCTCATCCGTTGATACAATACGAAGACACGTCGGCAATCTGCGATCTGGCGCCGTGGGAGGGTCCGAGGGTGAGGATATTCGATCAATTCCGGCTCGACACGACGAATCACTGTTTGTGGTGGGGCGAGGAGCGTGCGGCGCTGACTCCCAAAGCGTTCGATGTCCTTCGCTACCTGGTGGAAAACGCCGGTCGGCTGGTGACGCAGGAGGAGATTCTCGAGGCACTCTGGCCGGACACTTATGTCAACCCGGAAGGCATCCGCAAGTACGTGCTGGAGATTCGAAGGGTTCTTGGAGACCGGCCGCGGCAGCCGCGATTCATCGAAACCGTGCCGAAGCGCGGTTATTGCTTTCTGGCGACAGTTTCCGAGGAGAGGGTTTTCAATGAGAGGGTCTCGCGCGCGCCGCTTGCGGCCACGGTTACCGAGAACGTAGTGGGCCGCGAGGCTGCATTCGGCGAGTTGGACGAGCGGCTGGAAAGCGCGCGCCGCGGTAGCCGCGAAGTGGTTTTTGTGACCGGCGAAGCGGGCATCGGTAAGACTACACTGGCGGACATCTTTGAGAAGGACGCGCTCCGCCCATCGGGCCTGCGCGTTGCCAGAGGGCAGTGCATCGAGGGTTTCGGCGGGAAAGAACCGTATTATCCGATGCTCGAAGCCATTGGCGGCCCGATTCGAAGCCATGAGGGCGCCTTTTGGGCCGAGTTGCTCGAGAGAAGAGCGCCCACCTGGCTGGTCCAGTTCCCAGGCCTGATCAAGGCGGATATGCGGGAGTCACTGCAACGCGAGATTCTGGGCGGCACGCGAGAGCGCATGGTGCGCGAGTTTTGCGAGTTACTCGAAGGAGCGTCGGCGGAAACGCCGCTAGCTGTAATTCTGGAAGATCTCCACTGGGCCGATGCGCCGACCCTGGATCTGATCTCGGCGGTTGCCCGCCGCCGCGAGCCGGCGAAGTTGCTCCTGATGGCCACTTACCGGCCGGTGGATGTGGTGCTGTCGCAAAGTCCGTTGAAGGCGCTCAAGCAGGATTTGTTGATTCGCAACCTGTGTCACGAAATCGCGATCGAACGCCTCGAAGAATCCGACGTCGCGGAATATCTGTCCCAGGGCTTCGTGAATCACACCTTTCCCGCGGATCTGGTCAGCCTCATCCACCATAACTCGGGGGGTAATCCTCTCTTCATGGCCGCGATCGTGAGGGACATCCTCAAAAGGGGGCTGATCGCGCGGAGTGGCGGGACATGGTCGCTCGCCGTGCCGCTGCCCGAGGTTTACCCCGGCATACCCGATACTCTGCCACACCTGCTCGAGATCCAGTTTGAACAACTGACCGAGGACGAGCGGCGGATCCTGGAAAGCTGCAGTGTGGCAGGCGAGCGGTTCTCCGTGTGGGCCGCGGCGGTCATCACCGACATGCCGTCGGAATCGATCGAAGAGACCTGCGACAGGCTCGCCGGGCGGCGGCAGTTCATCCGATTCTCGGGCATTCACCACGATCCGGACGGCATCGCAACGGCGCACTACGAGTTCATGCATTCGCTGTACCGGCAAGCCCTGTATCGCAGGCTTTCCATTTCCAGCCGGTCCAAAATGCACCGGCGGCTGGGAGAAGCGCTGACGCCGGTCTTCGAGTCCGGGAAACGCGAACTGGCGGCCGAGCTCGCGGTGCATTTCGAGGAGGCGCGCGAGCATGAGCGGGCTGCACGGTTCTGGATCCTGGCCGCCGAAAATACAACGCGCCTGTTCTCTCACCGGGAATCCATTCAGATTCTGAATCGCGCCCTCGAACTGGCACGCGCCGCCCCCGCCGATACGCGCGCCGGGTTGGAAGTGGAAATTCTACAGCGGATTGGGGACCTGCAATTTGCCCTCGGAGACATGTCCGATTCCGCCGCCAACTACAGCGAGGCGGTAGAGCTTGCGGCCGGGGCAGGCCTCACCTCAATCCAGCTCGGGGCCCTGATGCGCCTGAGTTTTCCCGCCTGGTATCTCGATTCCGTACGCGGCAACGACGTGTGCCGGCGCGTGCTGAAACTCAGTGAGAGCTTGCAAGATCCGCTCCTGGCCGCGCAAACGCGAATGGCCGTGGTCAGCTTTCGCCTCTTTTACGATGAATGGCGGGAGGAGGACGCGGAATTATGCCGCGGGGCTCAGGAGGCAATTGAGCGCATCAGTGGTTCGCCATGCGTGCACGACGTCTTCTATCTTTACGTTCAGGCGTTTCAGGGCGAGTATCAGCGCGCCCTTGAATACGCGGATGACCTGATGAAGAAGACGGCGAACCCCAACGTTCATGTTACTGCGTCCGGGGCAAAGGGTTTGATCCGTCTCTTGCAGGGCCGCTTGGGCGAAGCTCTTCGCATCGTTCGGGAGGGAAGAGGTCTCTCCGAAAAAGACGGAGGGGATCCGTGGGGGTTCATCATAATCGAGGGATGGCTGCGTACGTGGTGTTTCGATTACGAGGGAGCGCGCCAACTGGCCGAGTTCGTTTCGCGAGCGGATCAGGAACAGCACGCCGTGCAACGTCGGACCGTGTCGACGCTGGCGGCCGGGTACACAAGCCTCATGCAGGAGAAGTTTGACGAGGCCTTGCGGTGTTTCGCCCGAATCCGGGATCCGCGCGGACCGGCCGTCTTCTTCCTTCACTGGTATTGGCGTATGCGGGCGGAGTTGGGCGCAACGGAGGCCCAATTGAGCGCCGGCAACCTGGCGGAAGCCCGCCGCGAGGCCGACATCTTCCAAAAGTCCGCCCAGAGTACCGCGGAACCCAACCTACGCGCCCTCGGGTGGGAAATGAAGGCGCGCGTCGCGCTTGCCGGGAAGGACTTCCCAAGCGCCCGCCAATTCATCGATCGCGCCTTGGCGATTGTGAATGATTTTGACATTCCCGCGACGGCCTGGCGAGTCCATGCCACCGCCTGGGAATTGTGCCGGTGCGAGGGCAACGATTCCGCTACCGTCCACCGGTCGCACGCCCGGGAATCGATCATGCGACTCGCGGATTCGTTCGATTCGACCGAGCCCCTCCGGGAGATCATTCTTCGAGCTCCGGAAGTCCGGCGCTTGGTCGGAAACAGTGCTTCAGCATGAGGCGGTTCGCCGGAGCTGGTCCGGCAAACGCACCGAGAACAGAGCGCCTCGTGCGGACGACTCCGCTCACATCTCGCCACCATGATCGAGAATCGCCTGCCGCGAGAATGCGAGGCCGAGTCCCATGCCCCCCGGCTTCCCGGCGGTGACGAACGGCTCGAATAAGCGGCCGCTGATTTCAGGCGCGATACCCGGCCCGCTGTCGCGGACCTGAATCAAGACCCCGCGAGGTTCGGAGACGGCTGAGATCTCAATGGCGCCTCCATCTGGCATGACTTCGAGGGCGTTCGAAAGCACGTTCACCAGAACGCGCTCGATCCTGGGACGGTCCAGGCAAAGGGTCATACCCTCGGGCAGCCCTTGGAGAATGTGAACGCCTTGAGCTGCAGCCCGTTCGCGGATCCTCTCCACGGCACTGATCACCAGATCGCGAACATCGGTGGGCCGTGGATCCCGGCGAACTCCTATGTACTGGTCGAACAGGTCGTCGATCAATTCCTGCATGCGCGCCGAAGCGCCCTGCACATTTCTTGCGATTCGATGGATCTGCGGATCGGAAACGGATGCGCGCATCAGCATCTCCGAGGCTGCGCGGATGGTCGCCATCGGGCTGCGGAAATCGTGAAGAATGGAAATGGAGACCGCCGGGTGCGAACGCATCTGTTCAGGAGCGGTCATCGTTACGTTCATCTGGTTTTTCCTTTCTGGATATACCCCGGATCTCGGCAACGCGTTCCTGGAGGAACCCGATCAGTTCTATCTCGGTCCGGAAATGGATCTCCTTGCCGGTGTCCACTTCTTCTATCCAGCCTTCGATGTGGTCGCCCTTGACTTGATGGGCCGTGCCCAGCCGGAGTACGAACGCTCCCCGCATGACCATTCCAGATTAGGGCTTCTTGCCTCAGAATTTGTGGATATTCCATGGATTTCGCGTAGCTTCGGCGTAGATCCCGCGTCAATGCACGACGACCTGGCGGCGCGCGGCGGGAATCCCATCATGGGGAAGACCGGCGGAGCTGCGCGCGCGGCACAGAGGTTTGGACGCAGACGGAGCGCGGCTGCTGTTTCCGAGGGATGGTAGGCCCGGCTGGACTCGAACCAGCGACCCTCAGCTTAGAAGGCTGATGCTCTATCCACCTGAGCTACGGGCCCGCGTTTCAGGAACTTCAACGACCACCGCGGTTTCTGAGAGTTACCGGTACCAGTGTAGACGCTGCGTGTTTGGATCTGCAATCAACAGCCAAACGCCTGCTAAAACCACCTGCTCATAATCACCTTCTGCTCCGTATAGAACGCCACCGCGTCCTTCCCATGTGCGTGCAGGTCGCCGAAGAACGATTGCTTCCAGCCGGCGAACGGGAAGAACGCCATCGGGGCGGCCACTCCCACATTCACTCCCACCATCCCCACCTCGCACCGGCTCGAATACTCCCGCGCCGCTTTGCCGCTCGTTGTGAAAATCGAAGTAGCGTTCCCGAAAGGCGACCGGTTCACTAATTCGATGGCCTCGTCCAGCGTCTTTACTCGCATCACCGACAGCACCGGCCCGAATATTTCTTCGCGGGCAATGGTCATCTGCGGAGTCACATGGTCGAAGATCGTGGGGCCCAGGAAGTAGCCGTCGCCAGCAGTCTGGCGCTGGCGGCCATCCACCAGAGGGACGGCGCCCTCGGCCACGCCCTTCTCCACATAGCCGGCGACGCGCTTGTGATGGTCGGCGGTTACCAGCGGTCCCATCTCCACACCGGTCTGCGAACCGTCACCGACCGCCAGCGTCTTCGTGCGCTCGACCAGCAGATCGAGCAGCGGCCCGGCCGCCTCGCCCACCGGCACCAGCACGCTGCCCGCGAGGCAGCGCTCGCCCGCCGCTCCAAACGCCGATCCGATGATGGCTTCGACGGTCTTGGGCATATCGGCATCCGGCATGACGATCAGGTGGTTCTTGGCGCCGCCTAGCGCCTGCACCCGCTTCCCTTGCGCGGCCGCCGTCGCATAGATGTATTTAGCCACCGGCGTCGATCCGACGAACGACACCGCCTTCACCAGCGGATGGCGCAGCAACGCATCCACAGCCGGCTTCGCGCCATGCACCAGGTTAATGACGCCCGCCGGCACGCCGGCCTGGTGAAGCAGTTGGATCGCATAGGTCGGAGTGAGAGGCACTTTCTCCGACGGCTTCAGCACGAACGTGTTGCCGCAGGCAATGGCGAAGGGCCACATCCACATCGGCACCATGGCCGGGAAATTGAACGGCGTGATGCCGGCGCAGACGCCGATCGGCTGGCGGACGGTCTTGCAGTCGATGCCCTGCGCCACGTCGTTGAGCGAATCCCCCATCATCAGGCTCGGCATGCCGCAAGCCACTTCTACCATCTGGATCGCGCGGCGCACCTCGGCCTTGGAATCTTCCGCCGTCTTGCCGTTTTCGCGGGTCAGGATCGCGGCCAGCTCACCAGCATTCTTCTCGAGGATGGCTTTGTAGCGATACAGAACCTGCACACGGTCCACCACCGGCACATCGCGCCATTTGAGGAAGGCGTCGTGCGCCGCGCGGACAGCGCGGTCGATTTCCGCCTCCCCGGCGTACGGCACTTCCGCCAGCAGCGCCCCCGTGGCCGGGTTGTTAACCCTGCCGCTAGCTCCTCCTTCCGGCCGTTCCCAGACGCCGTTGACATAAAACGAAACCAGAGAAATCGTGGAATCCGTGGCAATCATGTCTCCCCCTCCCAGGCAGGCGCTTCCGCGCGCTGCATCAACATCACGTACACCGCGCCTGAAACGCCGAATCCGACGAACCAGGCGTAATCATACAACCAGCGCAGCGGCGGAACCACCAGCCCCAACAGCGCGACCGCCACGCCCGAAACCAGCGCCACCACGGCGCGCGGATTGATGCCGCGTTCGTATTCGTAAGCCCCGTCGCGGCGATACAGATCTTCCACCTGCAATTGCGAGCGCCGCACCAGGAAGTAATCCGCGATCATCACACCGGCGATCGGTCCGAGCAATCCGGAGTAGCCCACCAGCCATCCGAAAATGTAGGAGCTGAAATCCGTCAGCAGCTTCCAGGGCATCATTAGAACCCCGATCACGCCGGTGATCAGGCCGCCGGTTCGAAACGAAATCAGCCGCGGATTGAGGTTAGAAAAATCGTTGGACGGCGAGACCACGTTGGCTGCCACGTTGGTGTTGAGCGTCGCCACCAGCAGCGCGACCAGCGCGATGAGCGCCACCAGCGGCTGGTTGAACCTGCCCAGCAGCACGACCGGGTCCCAGATGGCTTCGCCGAAGAGCACCACGGACGCCGAAGTCACCGCGACGCCGATGAAGGAATATAGGGTCATCGCCGTGGGCAGACCCAGCGCCTGCCCCACGGCCTGCGCCTTCTGCGATTTCGCGTAGCGCGTGAAATCGGGGATATTGAGCGCTACCGTGGCCCAGAACCCCACCATGCCGGTGAGCGAGGGAATGAAGAAGCGCAGGAACTCGGCGGTAGAGTGGAACCGGCTCGGAGCGCTGAGTACCGGCCCCAGGCCGCCGGCCTTTCCCGAGATCCACCACAGCAGCAGCAGTCCGACCCCCAGCATGAACGGCGCGCCGATGCCTTCCAGAAACTTGATGGTTTCGATGCCGCGCCAGATCACCACGATGTTCAGCAACCAGAACGCGAAGAAACAGGCCCACTGCCCGCCGGCCATCTCGGCGGCGCTGGGCCAGACGATCTTCAGCATGGAATAGATGGCCTGGCCGCCAATCCAGCTCTGAATGCCGAACCAGCCGCAGGCCACCAGCGCGCGGAGCACCGCCGGAATGTTGGCGCCGCGCACGCCGAACGATGCCCGCACGAAAACCGGAAACGGGATGCCATACCGCGCGCCGGCGTGCGCGTTGAGCAGCATCGGGACCAGGACGATCAGGTTGCCGAGCAGAATCGTGCCGATGGCCTGCCACCAGCTCATGCCGCCCGCGATCAGGCCCGACGCCAGCATGTAAGTGGGGATGCAGACGCTCATCGCCACCCACAGCGAGACGTAGTTGTACAAGCCCCACGTGCGCCGCTCTTGGGGGATCGGCGCCAGATCTTTGTTGAATAGCGTGGGGTCGCGCTCCATCTATTTCCAAGCCCCTCCCCGCGCCGCTCGTTTCAAATACTGCCCGCGTCCCGGCTTTCCCAGGAACCTTCCGTCATGCACGATCACTTCCCCGCGCGAGAGCACCGTGCGCGCGTTGCCCCGCACCTGAAAGCCCTCGAACATCGAGTAATCCACGCGCATGTGATGCGTTTGCGCGCTGATGGTGTGCATTACGTTCGGATCCCAGATCACCAAGTCCGCGTCGCTTCCCGCAGCGATTTCACCTTTCCTCGGATACATGCCGAAGATGCGCGCCGGCGTGGTCGAAGTAATTTCGACGAACCGGTTCAGCGAGAGCTGTCCCCCGTTCACGCCGTGGTGATAGATCAATTGCAGCCGGTTCTCGATCCCCGGCCCCCCGTTGGGAATCTTGGTGAAATCATCCTTGCCGAGAATCTTCTGATCCTTGAAGCAGAACGGGCAATGGTCGGTCGAAACCACTTGCAGGTGGTCGTGTTTGAGCCCGTCCCACAGTTTCGGCTGGTGCTCTTTAGGCCGCAGCGGCGGCGTGAACACGTATTTCGCGCCCTCGAAATTCGGCCGCGCCAGCTCATCGATCGAGAGCAGCAGATACTGCGGGCAGGTTTCGGCGAACGCCGGAACACCACGGTCGCGCGCCTCGCGCACTTCATTCAAGGCGTCCTCGGAAGAAAGATGCACGATGTACACTGGCGCGCCGGCGATCTCCGCCATGGCGATGGCACGGTGCACCGCCTCGGCTTCGGCGCGCGGCGGGCGCGTCAGCGCATGGTAAATCGGTGCGGTCTTGCCCTCGGCCAGCGCGCGCGCGATGATCACGTCGATTACGCTGCCGTTTTCGGCATGCATGCAAATGAGCGCGCCGTTCTTGGCGGTCTGCGAAAGCGCTTTGAAAATGGTCGCGTCATCCACCATCAGCACGTTCGGGTACGCCATGAACAGCTTGAAACTGGCCACGCCCTCGCGCACCATATCGTCCATGTCTTCCAGGCCCGCGCCGCCCAAATCGGTGACGATCATGTGGAGGCCGTAGTCGATCGCGGCCCGTCCCTCGGCCTTCCTCCACCACGTGTCCAACGCATCGCGCATGCGCATCCCGCGCGCCTGAATCGCAAAATCCACGATGCTGGTGGTGCCGCCGAACGCGGCGGCCCGCGTTCCCGTTTCAAAATCGTCAGCCGAAGTCGTGCCGCCGAACGGCATGTCCAGGTGCGTGTGAGCGTCGATGCCGCCCGGCATCACGTACATGCCGGTAGCGTCGATCACCCTATCGGCGGCGTTTGCGGAAATACCGGCGCGGACTTCCCGAATGCGCTCGCCTTCGATCAGGACATCGGCGATTCTGGTCTCGTGCGCGGTTACCACCGTACCGTTACGAATTAGAGTGTTCGACATAGAGAATTCTCACCGCGGAGACGCGGAGGCGCAGCGAAAAACGAGGTCGGCCCAGGCCATTTTCTTCTCGGCGTCTCGGCGCCTCGGCGTTGGCTAACAGGGTGCACCAGTTCATTCAGCGCCCGCTCCGCATTTCCCACGACTCCCTCGGCTTGCCCGTCTCCACCTGCTCCATCGTGATGCAACCCTCCACCGGGCAAACCAGCCAGCACAAATTGCAGCCCACGCATTCTTCCTCGTCAACGCGCGGAATGCGTATCGACGGCGTAACGCCCCGCCGCGCCTGCTCCGCGTCCAGTTTGGCGATCGGCGTGGTTGCAATGCGCGCGCGGCTCGCGGCTTCAATCGCCGCCGGGTTGCTCTCGCCATCTACGTGGATGCACTGGTGCGCACCATCCCAGCACGCGATGTAGCAAAGGTCGCAGCCGATGCACTTGTCGCGATTGATGCGCGCCACGATCTTATAATTCAAATCGAGGTGCTTCCACTCCGTGATCTTGGGCAACGTGAGGCCGCGAAAATCCTCGATAGTGCGGAAGCCCTTCTCGTCCATCCAGTTACTCAGGCCGTCGATCATGTCTTCGACGATGCGATAGCCGTAGTGCATGGCTGCCGTGCAGACCTGCACCGTCCCGCAGCCCAGCAGCATGAATTCGGCCGCCTCGCGCCAGCCGCAGATGCCGCCGATGCCCGAAATCGGAAGCCCGACTTCCGGGTCGGACGCGATCTGCTGCACCAGGTGCAGCGCGATCGGTTTCACCGCCGGCCCGCAATAGCCGCCGTGCGCCGAATAGCCGCCCACGTTGGGACGCGGCGTGAAGGTGTCGAGATCGATTCCGGTGATGGAGTTGATCGTGTTGATGGCGGACAACCCGTCCGCGCCGCCGCGCTTGGCCGCGCGCGCCACCGCCCGGATATCCGTGATGTTGGGAGTGAGCTTCACCAGAACCGGAGTGCGCGCCACTTCCTTCACCCATTCCGTGATCATGCAGGAATATTCCGGCACCTGCCCCACCGCGCTTCCCATCCCTCGCTCGCTCATGCCGTGCGGGCAGCCGAAGTTCAGCTCCAGGCCGTCGGCGCCCGCGTCTTCGGTGCGCTTGACGATGTCGTGCCACGCTTCGCGCTTCGATTCCACCATCAGCGACGCAACCACCGCGTGCTCCGGATACCGCTTCTTCACTTCGGTGATCTCGCGCAGGTTCACCTCGATGGGCCGGTCGCTGATCAGCTCGATGTTGTTCAGCCCCATCATGCGCTGGCCGTTCCAATCGATCGAGGAATACCGCGACGAAACGTTCAGGATCGGGTCGCCGATGGTCTTCCACACCGCGCCGCCCCAGCCTTTATCGAATGCGCGCATCACCTGCTCGCCGCAATTGGTGGGCGGGCCTGACGCCAGCCAGAACGGATTCGGACAGCGGATGCCGGCGAAGTTCGTGATGAGATCAGCCATGCGTTGCCTCCTCGCAGCCGGCCAATTGCCGCACCATTGCCACGGCTGCGCGCTTGCCGTCTGCCACGGCGTCCACCACTTCCCGTCCGCCGTTCACACAGTCCCCGCCGGCGTAATACTTCGGGTTGCTGGTCCGGCCGGTGGGCCGGTCCACCGCGATCGAACCGCCTTTCAGCTCGATGCCGCGCGATTCCTGCAGCAGGCCCACAAACCGGGATTGTCCAAGCGCCGGAATCACCATGTCGCACGCCACTTCGAAATAAGAGCCGGGCACCGGCTCGGCCTTGCGGCGCCCGCTGGCATCCGCATCGCCCAGCCGCGTCTCCATGAATTTCACCGCCACCGCGCGGCCATCCTCGGCGACGATCTCCACCGGTTGCGCCAGCCAGTGGAACCGCACGCCTTCCACCTTGGAATGATCGTACTCGAACGGAAACGCGGGCATTTCCTTTTCGGTGCGCCGGTAGAACAGGTGGACCTCATCCGCCCCCAGGCGTCTCGCCGCGTTGGCGGCGTCGATCGCCGTGTTCCCGCCGCCGATCACCACCACCCGTCGGCGCACGCGGAAATTGGGGAACGTCTTGTAGCGCTCGATGAAGTGCAGCGCGTCGATCACGCCGGCCGTCTGCTCGCCGGGGATGCCCAGCTGCTCCATGGCGCCGAGTCCCAGCCCGAGAAAGAGAAACGAGTACTGCCGCTCGATCTCGTCCAGCGAGACATCGCGGCCCACTTCGGCCTGCCGGAACTCCACACCCAGCGACCGCACCAACTCCACCTCGCGCAGACTGTCCGAAGGCCGCAGCTTGTACTCCGCCACGCCGTAGGTGTTCAGCCCGCCCGGCAGCGGCCGGTTATCGTAGATGGTGACGGCAACACCGTGCCTGCGCAACTCGGCGGCGCACGCCAGCGACGCCGGACCGCCTCCGATGCACGCCACCGCAGCGTCTGCGCGTGGCGCCCGCACCGGGCCTCGCGAGTCTCTCCAAGGCATCGCCGGAGCCGCATAGAACCGGTCCATCGCGAACCGTTGCAGCCGGCCGATCTCAATCGGCTTCTGGTTGTACTGGTTCAGCACGCACGACCCTTCACACAGCACGTCCACGGGGCAAACCCGAGAGCAGCTCAGCCCCAGGATGTTGGCGTCCAGAATCGTGAGGGCCGAGCCGCGCAGGTTTCCACTGGCGATCTTCTTGATGAACCGTGGCACGTCGATATGCGTGGGGCACGCGGCGGTGCACGGAGCATCGAAGCAGAACAGGCACCGGTTCGCCTCGGCCAGCGCCGATTGCGAGTCGAGCGGCGGATGCAGCTCCGGAAATCTCTCCAGGCTGCCCGCAACCGGCAGGGAGTGAACTCCGGAGTCCGCGCTCATTTGGCGGCCACCGCCCCGACCACCGCCAGCGCCTTGTCCAGCGCCGTAAAGAAATGGTCCACGTCCGCGCGCCCGATATTCATCGGCGGCGAGCACCGCAGCACGTTGCCATACATCCCGCCCTTGCCCATCAGCAGGCCGTTGTCCTTCGCCGCTTCCATCGCCATCGCGGTCGCGGCCGTTGCCGGCGCTTTCGTCTTGCGGTCCTCCACCAGCTCGATGGCCTGCAGCAAGCCCATGCCCCGAACGTCGCCGATCATCTCGTGCTTCTCCTTCAGCTCGTGCAGCCGCGCGCTCAGGTACGCGCCGGTTTCGGTGCAGTTCGCCAGCAGGTTCTGCTCCTCGATGTAGTCGATCACCGCCTTAGCGGCGGTGGTCGTCACCGGGTTGCCGCCGAACGTCGAAATGGTAAGACCTTTGACGGCATCGGCCACCTCCGGCCGCGCCACAGTCAGGCCAATCGGGCTTCCGTTCCCCAGCCCTTTGGCGCCGGTAATAATATCGGGAACCACGCCCCACTGCTCGATGCCGAACCACTTTCCGCCCGTGCGGCCCCACCCCGTCTGCACCTCGTCGCTGATGAACAAACCGCCGTGGTTGCGCACGATCTTCTCGACGATCTGGAAATATTCCTTTGGCGGCACGATATACCCGCCCACCCCCTGAATCGGCTCCGCGATGAACCCGGCGATGCGCCCGTTGGTCGAGCTGCGAATCAGGTCCTCCATATCCTGCGCGCACTTTACCTCGCAGTCCGGATACTTGAGGCCGAACGGGCAGCGATAGCAGTACGCGTTAGCCGCGTGAACCACGCCCGCCTGCGCCGGCCCCAATCGCCACGCGCCCTGCCCGCTCAGCGTCATTGCGCCCGCAGAGCGTCCATGATAAGAATGCCGCAGCGCCACGATTTCGGTGCTGCCCGTATAGCAGCGCGCCGTCAGAATCGCAGTTTCATTGGCTTCCGTCCCACTGTTGGTGAAGAACGATTTCGTCAACTTCCCTTGCGGAGTGATCGAGGCGATCTTCTTCGCCAGCGCCGCCTGCGGCTCGTTGGCGAAGACCGTCGAAACGTGCTGCAGCGTATCGAGCTGTTTGTGAACTTTGGCGTTGACCTTCTCGTTGCAGTGGCCCACGCTCACCGTCACGATGCCGCCCAGGAAATCCAGGTACTGGCGGCCGTCGGCATCCCAGACATACTGGTCCTTGGCGCGCGCCACCACCAGCGGCTCCTTGAAGTAATGAAACACCGAAGGGTAAAGAAATTCCCTGTTGGCCAGAATGATTTCCGATTTCGTCATGATTCACCTTTGCACTGCTTCACGCCTTAACCAACGCTTCATACATATCGGGACGCCGGTCGCGGAAGAATTGCCACGTCTTGCGTACCTCTGAAATCATATCCAGGTTGAGGTCCGCCGTGAGCACCTCGTCCTTGTCGCGCGAGGCCTGCGCGAAGATGCAGCCGCGCGGATCGCAGAAATAGCTCGTCCCGTAAAACTCGCCGATATTCCACGGCGCTTCCACGCCCACGCGATTGATGGCGCCGATGAAATAGCCGTTGGCCACCGCGTGCGCCGGCTGCTCCAGCTTCCACAGGTACTCGCTCAGCCCCGCCACCGTGGCCGACGGATTGAACACGATTTCCGCGCCGTTCAGCCCCAGCACGCGCGCGCCTTCGGGAAAATGCCGGTCGTAGCAGATATAGACGCCGATCTTGACGAATCCCAGGTCGAACACCGGATAGCCCAGGTTCCCCGGCCGGAAGTAGAATTTCTCCCAAAATCCCGGCGCCACGTGCGGAATGTGCGTCTTGCGGTATTTTCCGAGGAAACTCCCGTCGTCGTGAATCACCGCCGCGGTGTTGTAGTAGATACCTTCCTGTTCCACCTCGTAAACCGGTACGATGAGGGCGACCCGGTGTTGCCGCGCCAGGTCGCGCATCAGCCGCACCGTGGGACCGTCCGGCACCGCTTCGGTGAAGTCGTACCACCGCGTGGTCTGCTCCGCGCAGAAATACGGCCCATAGAAGATCTCCTGGAGGCAGACGATCTGCGCGCCGGCCTCGGCCGCCTGGCGGATATAGGCCACGTGCTTGTCAATCATGGCCTTCTTAGTGGCTTCGAGCGGAGCGCCCGGAGGAGCGGCGTTGGTAGCCTGAATCAGCGAACAGCGGACGACACGAGACATGAATCCTCCGGCCGGTAAACAGCGATGGGGGCTATTATGAGCCTTCCGTTACAAAGAAGCAACCGCGCGGCGACGGACCGACGGACCCGTGCCTTTGGGTACGTGTGCTCCCTACTCAGGGATGTGCCACAAGAGAATCCCGCGCCCGATCCGCTCTGTTGGCGCCTGCCTGTCCACCCAAAAGGTGCGCTTCGGCCCGGTCCCTTCCACTCTGTGCCGTAACAGCGTCAGAGCCGTCACGTGCGCCGCGTTCCAGCCCGGCGACGGCTGCTCCAGCGAGAACTGCGTCACGCGAGGATAGTCCGGCACCCAGGCCATCGGAAGCAGCGCCACTGACTCCGCCTTCAACTCGCGCAGGCGCCGCTCCAGCCGCTTGGCATCCTGCCCCCAATCGAGGTCGGAATCGATCAGGATCCGTTCCGGATGCGAACCAGCCAGTTCGTTGAAGTAAGAGAGGTAGTCCGGGTGCGCCGCGATGCCGCCAACAACCAGCCAGGCCAACAGCGCGACCAGAACCACCGACTTTCGCGCACTCGAAGCGCACCAGGAAGCGCCAATGCCGGCGACGATCGACATCGCCACGTAAACCGGAAGCACGTGCCGGACGCCGATATTGACGTGGCCGAACGCCAGCGCCGCCGCAACCATGCCGAGCCCCGACGCCAAAGGCAACGTGTAGCGCCACTCGCGCCAGCGCCACATACATACGACCGCGCCTGCGGCGAATAGCATCAGAAACGGCGCCGGGCTCTTCACGCCGAGGGCGACCGGATAGTACCAGCGGAAACCCCTCTCGCTGAAGTTCCCCAGGAGATAAGACAGGTGCCCGTTCCGGTTGTGCCAGCGCACCGTCTTCAGCCCGCCGAAGAACTCCGGCGCCGGGCGCAACGGTCTCATGCCGTGAACGGTTCCGAACGAAAAGCGATAGCCCGCCCAGATAACCATGGCTGCCAGTGCGAGCGCGAATAGCAGGGTCACCACATGGCGTCCGCGAACAGCGCGCAAACGCCGCGGTTGCGCGATCACAAGCCAGCCGGCAGCGGTCGCAATCGCCGCAACAAAAAAAGGCAAACTCGAGAATTTGGACAGACCGGCGCACCCGCCGCTCAATCCCAGCAAGACGCTCCACCCCACCGTCGGCCGTTCGAACCACAACACGGTCATCAAAATCGTCGAAGTCAGCAACGCAGCCAACGCCATATCGGTAGTCGCCAACCCGGCGTGAGCGAGAACCGGCTGCAGATTCGTCAGGAAAAACAGGCTCCACAGCGCGGTCAGGCGCCCCAGCGCGTGCTCCGCCCAAAGAAACGCCGCCGCGCAAGCGATCCAGAAGAACGGCAGCGTCCCCAACCGCGCGAGAGACAGGTTCCGGTCATAGCCGCTTCCCGATCGAAGGATCGTGACGCCCTCGGCCATCATGCTGGGCTGGCCTTGGCTATGAACGCCAGTCAACCGGAGTAATGATGCGGCGGCAATTCTCGCGAGCGGCGGTTGCTCGTCTTCGTACTGATATGTGCCGCGGTCGAGCCACTCCATCCCGCAGGCGATATGCGCAGGCTCGTCCGTAACGAAGTTGAAGACGTGATACGTGGCAATGATCCGCGCCGACGCCACCGCAACCAGCATCAGCGCGGCCAGTCCGCATGACGCTCCAGGAATGTGGCAACAAGCGCCCAGCCTTGCCGTGGCGGACCCTGCGGCGTCGACAATCCGCTTGCCAGCCCCTACTCCTTCGGAAACAGAATCGGCAGGGCCACTTCCGCCGTGAACATGCATCTGGCGTTGTGGCCGCACAACGGCACCACGGTCACCGCGGCCTTTGCGCCCAGCTTCTCGACAACGTACTTGCCGAACGCCTGGCCGCGCGCCAGCCGCGTTGGTCCCTGCGCCATGGCCGAGCACGACGAATCGAAACCGCCCAGCGGCAGAATGTCGATCTCGCCCAGCAGGTACGTCGTAGGCCGCGAGGCGAGCTGCTTTTTCAGATCGTCATCGCTCAACTTCGCGGCATAGCCGGAGCGATTCTGCATTCCGTACGGCCAGCGGTCGTAGTTGGCGCAGTTGGTCACCTCGCCCGTGGGCCGCGTCGCATCCAGCCAGGCGTAGCTCGAGGGGTTCGACACCACGTACGAAACCGGCACTCCGAGCGTCTCGTGAACCTTGTTGGCCATTTCGTAGCGGTTGACGTACTGGCCGCCCGCCGAGTGCCCGGCCACCACAATCGCCTTCAAGTTGGGAAACAGGTCCTTCTTAGCAAGCTGCCGCAGGATCTCGTCCGTGAAATCGAAAGACGTCAGCTTGTCGGTGCTGGCCGCCTCGCCGCCTGTCCTCCAGCTGCCGCAGTTCCAACTGACCTCATCCGGAGCCAGGACGTCGTGGCAGCTTCCCGCCGCGGAAGCGATCCGCGGCACGATGACGATGGTGTCTTCCAGCGCGTCGGCCAGAAACGCCGCCGCCAGCGACGAGCGAAAGTAGTTGTCGGCGTCCCGGTTCGTGCCGTGGATCACGATCAACGCGCGCGTGATCTTCTCGTTCTTTGTAGCCAGCGAATAGGTGCGGTAGATCATCGACCGCATCGGCCCGCCGCCCAGCGTCACGAATTCGGTGCAAGCCGATGTGGCCGTAGTGCACGGCGCGGCATAAGCCGCCGCCGATACCAGAAAAAGCAATGCGCGGATCATGCAAAACAAATTACCACGCTGTGGGGCAGCCAATCCTGGCTGCTGGCCCGCTTTCCAGCGGGCCACGCCGGCTCAACGCCGGCGGCGGGCAGAATTGCCCGCCCAACCTCTACTGAATCGCCACCGTCACCTGGTCGTGGTACGCGTTCCCTATGATCACCGAGATCGGAACGTTGCCGGTGGCCGACAGGCTCGCCGGGATCGTCAACGCCACCTGGTACAAACCCGGGTACACCGCCTGCAGCAGGCTGTACATCGGCGTCACCTGCACGTCACCCACGAAGAAGATCGGTTTCGCATCGGTATAGCTGAGGTTGTTGGCGTTGCTGGGATAGCCGTCATTCACCGTCGGCGTCACCGTTCCCAGCCCCGAGAGGAAAATCAGAACCACTTCGCCGCGCGAGGCCGGGCTGGCGGCGTTGACCACCGAAAAATTAGTGTGTTCCACCGCTCCCGCGCCTGTGCCGCTCCAGTCGAGCGCGAAAATACCCGGCGCCGTTGCCGCCACGGGAACCGTCACGGTATTCGAGTTGGTGGTGCCGTTCTGCACCACCACGGTAGCCGTCGGCCCTTGCGTCGAATACGGCGCCAGCGCGTTGATCTGCGTCGCGCTCACATAGTACAGCGGCGCCTGTTTGCCGTTGATCAGCACCGTCACGCCGTTGAACGTAAGCGGATAGGGCGGCGTCGCGGTCTTGGTGCTCCCGGCCAGGCCGGTGCCGAACAACGCGATGAACTCGCCGGGGGCGATCGGATTGCCCGCCGGCGCGTAGCTGGCCGCGTTGAGGACCCGCTGCGGATTCAAGAACACGCCTGTCCCGCTGAGCGTGTTCATCTGGACTCCGAAGTAGATTTCGTACCCGTTCTGGTCGTTCGCGCTCACCGACGAAGCGACGTACGCCTTGCCGCCCGCCCCCAACGCAAGCGAACCCTGGACGGTCTGCGCGGCGCTGTACGTTCCCGATCCATCCGCCGCAAGGCTGTACGTATTCACCTGGGTGACATCGTACGTGCCCTGCCCCAACTGCTTGTACCGCTCATACCAGGTGAGGTTGCCCAAACCGCGCGCCGATACCGCCCCGGCCCAACTGATGGCTTCAGTCGGATCGGATCGCAATCCCGCCCCCCAGAAATCGCCGTTCCAGGTGGTATTTGTCGCGCCGGTGAGCGCCTTCACCGCGATGAAGAAATCGTGCGATCCGGTAGCCGTCGAACCGCCCAGCAACACGTTGCCATCCGCCGAAAGATACACCGTCTTGGCGCCGCTCAGCAGTTGCGCGGTAGATGCAGCCCCGAAGGCAAAGCTTCCGGTGCCGTCCGAGCCCATGGTGTAAGTTGCCGCGGAGACCTGCTGCGACGTCGGAGCGCCGCTCCCAATGTTCGCCGCGTGCCCGTCCACGCTGATCGTCGCGAACTGTCCTTGCGTGGAAGAGCTCAAACTGAAGAACGTATTGCGCGCATTGGCCGTCGTGGCGCCCGGGAATTCCAGCGTGACGGCATAAAAAGGACCGGCCACAGTTCCCCCAACCGTCGCCGTAGGTGCCTGCACCGCTCCGAACAGGTCGAACGTGTTGTCGGCGGTCTCCGTGGTCGATCCGGCCAGTATCGACGACCCCAGCCGCGCGTTGATTTTCGCGCCGCTCCGCTGCGGGTTGTCCATGGTGACAAACCCCGCCGGATCTACCGAGTACTTACCCGAGTTGTCTGCCGGCGCAACTGCGCTGTTACCGATAACCTGCTGTCCGGTGTACGAATAATTACCCGCCCCGTCGAAAGTCATCGCGCCGATCAGGCTGCGCGCATCCGTCAAATTGCCTGAAGAATCCGTGGTCAGCGATACGTGCCGGAAGAAATACTTGCCATTTAGCGATTGGTTTGTAAGGGTTTGCGCGGAGATCGATGCCGCCGTCAGTGACGCCAGCGTCAACCATCCCCACCCCGTCCGAAGGGTCATTTCGACAATCATAAACCCTGATTCCGCAAAATTGTCCCGGAGTGGAGCCCATAGTAACGAAAAAAGTGGAACTCTTCACCGGGAGCCGTGTTAACTCCGCTATAATGGCGCAGAGGGAAGCGCCCGGGAGGGTTGAATGAAGGGATGCTGGGTTCCAGTCCTCGGTCTGTCACTGGCGGCGTGTTCGGGGTCCTTCGTCGGCCGGGCACAAGACATTCCGCCGATCCCCGACGATACCCAATACACGGTGGCTCATCCCGAGTGCACCTTCTTCGGCGGCGAGCACGACAAGTTCGTCGCTGCGGGCCTCAGCGCCCGAGGGTTGCCCTCCGGGCATATTCGCCTGGTGGACGCGCTCACCGAAGCGGTGAGCCGGCTGATTTCTGCGCCGCCGCCCGGCACCCCGTCTTCCGCATTCGGCCGCGCCCACGCAGCCGGCTCCATCGACTCGTATCTCGCGGCCGACTGGAAGGCTAACGGCATCACCCCCGCCCCCATGACCACCGATTGGGAATTCATCCGCCGCGTCACTCTCGATCTGACCGGCCGCATTCCCGATCCCGCCCGCGTCCTCAGCTTCGTGGCCGATACATCCCCTAACAAGCGCGCCGCTCTCATCGACGAACTTCTGGCCAAGCCCGAATGGGTCGACAAGTGGACCATGTATTTCGGCGACTTGCTCCAGAACACCGTCAACAAGGCCAGCAACAGTGTGAACCGCCTGGCGCAGGGCCGCAACGCGTTCTACCAGTACATCCACGATTCGCTGTCCAACGGCAAGCCCTATAACCAAATGGCCTCCGAGATGATCGGCATCGCCTCCAATAGCACCTTCCAGGATGGGGCAGCCAACTGGCTGATCGGCAGCTACGTTCGCATGGGACCCAACCAGGACATCATGGACGGGATGACGGCCAACGTGTTCGACACGTTCATGGGCATGGCCCATGTGAATTGCCTGCTCTGCCACAACGGCCGTGGTCACCTCGACACCCTCAGCCTCTGGGGCTCCACGACCACGCGCTACCAGGCCTGGCAGCTCTCCTCGTTCCTGTCGCACACGCAGGCAGTGCAAACTACCTCGGGTGGCAACGCGTCGTTCTGGACACTTCAGGACAATACCAAGGGCTTCACCGTTGATTACACGCTGAACACCACCAGCGGCAACCGTCCGGCTCGCGTCGCGCCCAATGGATGCAAGTCCGGCCAGCCCTGCTACTATGTGCCGCCGCAGTATATCTTCGATGGTGCTGTTCCGAATTCCGGGGAGACCTACCGGCAAGCCCTGGCTCGCCTCGTGACCAACGATTTCCAGTTCGCCCGCGCGGCCGTCAACTACATCTGGGCGCAATTCTTCGGAGTGGGAATCGTCGATCCCCCCGACACCTTCGATCCCGCCCGCCTCGATCCCAACAACCCGCCGCCGGCGCCCTGGACGCCGCAGCCTGCCGACCCCAACCTGCTGACCGCCCTGGCCACGCATTTCATCCAGAGCGGGTACAGCATGAAAGCGCTGATGCGCGAAATCGCGAATTCCCAGGCCTACCAGCTTTCCAGCCGCTACAACGGCACGTGGAACGTCACCTGGGCAACCTACTTCGCGCGCAAGAACGTGCGGCGGCTCTGGTCCGAGGAATTGCACGACGCCATCGCGGTTTCGAGTGGCACCCTCCCCAGCTACAGCATGACGGGCTTCACCGACTCCACCGGCGGCCACCCGAAGGTAAGTTATGCCATGCAACTGCCGGACGTGATGAATGCGCCCACCGGCGACGGCAACGCCAGCAACTTCCTGGACAGCTTTCTGCGCGGCAACCGCGACGATCAGCCGCGCAAACCCGACGGCTCCATCCTCCAGGCGCTCAATCTCATGAACAACCCGTTCGTGGAAGCCCGTCTGCAATCGACCGGCTCGACGCCCAGCCAGCTCATCGTCAAGAACATGAACCTGGGCAACACCGACCTGGTGAACACCCTGTTCCTGAACATTCTATCGCGCTATCCCACCAGCGACGAAATGACCAAGTCAGTGGCGGCGCTGGGCGGAAGCAACCGCCAGCAGGCGATTCAGGACCTGGTGTGGTCGCTCTATAACAAGGTCGACTTCATCTTCAACTACTGACGGAGGAGGATGTCATGACGGAACAAGAGAAATTCAACTGCCATTGCAAGAAATACGGCTACGACAACAAGACATTCTTCAACCGCCCGCACTGGACGCGGCGCCGCTTCTTCCAGATGGCCGGCGCCGGCGTCACCGGAGCTTTCCTGGCCAAGCGGTACGCCAAGGCCGCGGTGGTCACCAACTCCGGCGCCAAGACCAAGAACACTGCTACCAACGTCATCTTCATCCTGCTGGCGGGCGCGCCCAGCCACACCGACACCTTCGACCTCAAAGTGGTTAACGGAGTCACCCCCACCAGCTTCGCTCCCACCACCATCAACGGCGTTCTTTGGCCGGCCGGGCTGCTGCCCGGCCTCTCGGCTGCCGCTGGCGATATCGCCCTCATCCGCTCCATGCAGTCCCACGCCTTGGTGCATTCCCTCGCGCAGACCTGGACGCAGATCGGCCGCAACCCGGCCGCCGCGCTGGGCAACATCGCGCCCAATATCGGCAGCATCGTGGCCATTGAAAAGGACAGCCAGCGTAAATCAGGCCAGGTTTTCCCCACGTTCCTGGCGCTGAATTCGGCGGGCGGAGTGGGAGCGGGCTACCTGCCCGCGGTCTACGCGCCTTTCAAGGTCGTGCCGTCCAATAACGGTATCCAGTACACCACCAACCCCGACGGCCAAACCCGGTTCAACACCCGCTACAGCCTGGTGCATTCCCTCGACGACAACCTGCGCCTCGATTCGCCCTATGGCACATCGCTCGACGACTACAACGATTTCTATGCCGCCGCCCAAGGCCTGATGTACAACCCCGTGGTGAACCAGGCGTTCAGCTTCACCACTTCCGACAGCGCCCGCTACGGCTCGAGCAGCACGGGCAACGCCTGCCTGGTGGCTTCCCAGGTGTTGAAGGCCAATCAGGGCACGCGCTTCATCCAGATCACCTCCAACGACGGCTGGGACATGCATGTCAACATCTACGCGGCCAACAGCCTTCCGGCTAAAGGCAAGCTCCTCGATACCGCGGTTTCCGCGCTGATCAGCGACTTGAAAGCCAACGCCCTGTTCGACAGCACCATGATCGTGATGGTGGGCGAATTCGGCCGCACTGTGGGGCCCCTGACCGCCGCCGCGGGCCGCGATCACTGGCCGCAGCAGTTTGCGTTCTTCGCCGGAGGTGGAATCAAGGGCGGCGCGGTGGTCGGCCAGTCCAACGCCAGCGGCTCCGACACCGCCGTTTACGGCTGGTCGCAGAACCGCTACGTGTACCCCGAAGACATCGAAGCCACCATCTACTCAGCCATGGGCATCGACTGGACGAGCGTCCGTCACGATGACCCGCTGGGCCGCGGCTTCGAATACGTCCCGCAGACCGGCCCCGTGCCATACTACCCGGTCCACGAGCTCTGGGGCTAGTGTCGAGCGGCTTTTGACCGACCCGGCAGGCCTGCATAAAACAACTGTAGGTGCGAAAGATGCCGGGCGCCGGTCATTCACTCCTCGAGCGGATCACGGTTGATCCCGATGTGCGATTCGGCAAACCGCGTATCCGCGGCCACTGCTTACG
>Ga0335081_10000394_pt1 | contig 79475 bp, 63 predicted proteins | sample Lox_Sample_35_FD_206713 | JGI IMG/M metagenome (GOLD analysis project Ga0335081, IMG submission 206713) | Soil microbial communities from Loxahatchee National Wildlife Refuge, Florida, United States - Lox_Sample_3.5 | ecosystem: Environmental > Terrestrial > Soil > Wetlands | place: USA... | reverse complement strand
ATGTACTGCGCTCCTGGCGCAAGCAGGTGGACGCCAAGGGCCGCGAGTTCCCTGTCGAAGGTTCGCCTTCGGGCGAAGCTTGGACAACCCAGGCGCCGCGGAACTGCAAATCGATAGAGGAATTGCGACGCTATCCCTTGGTTTTTGAGCTGTTGGCCGAGCATGGGGTTGCGTCTTTCTGCAGCCTGCCACTGACCACTGCGCAGCGGCGCATGGGGGCGATCGCCTTCGGGCGCTCGACTGAGGGCGGCTACAGCGATGAGGAGTTGGAGTTCGGCAAGCTAGTCGCCTCGCAAGTAGCCGTGGCGCTCGATAACGCGCTGCACTACGAGGAGAGTCTGGCACTGCAGCAGGAACTGGCACGCGAACGTGACCGGCTACGCCTGGTGCTAGAAGTGAACAACAGCGTCGTCTCCAATCTGGAGTTGGACGATCTCTTCCAAGCCATCTCCACGAGCTTGCGCCGGGTGGTGCGGCACGATTCCGCCAGCCTCATGCTGCCCGATCCGCAATCGCCCGATATGCTGCGCATTCATCTGTTGGACTTCCCCGATGGCCGCGGCTTTTTGCAGCGCGACATGCTGCTCTCCATCAACAACACCAACCCAGGGAAAGCTTTTCGTACCGGCGAACCCATTCTGGTGGGCAGCGGGCCCGGCTACGTTCCCTTTTCATCCTCGAACGGCTTGAGGCTAGCGGAGAATGAGGGTCTGCGCTCGAGCATGGTCTTGCCCCTCGCCGTCAACAGCGGAGGCGCCTGTTTGGGCGTGCTGGCTTTAGGCAGCCGCATGGCGGCGGCCTTCACCCGCGACGACCTCGACTTCTTTCGTCAGGTCGCACAACAGATTGCCATCGGCGTTCGCAATGCTTTGGAACACCGCAAGCTTTCCGAGAACGTGGCACGGGTGAGCGAACAAAAGTCGTATCTCGAGGACGAAATCCGGGCGGAGCAGGACTTCGAGGACATTGTCGGCTCCAGTCCTGCTCTTCGGCACGTTTTACAGCAGGTGGAGACGGTTGCGCCCACGGATTCTACCGTGCTCATCGAAGGCGAGACCGGCACCGGCAAGGAACTCATTGCCCGCGCCATTCACGACCGCAGTACGCGGCGCCAACGCACCTTCATCAAGATTAACTGTTCGGCTATCCCCATGGGACTGCTGGAAAGTGAGCTCTTCGGCCATGAAAAGGGCGCGTTTACGGGCGCTATCGCGCGCAAGATCGGCCGCTTTGAGCTGGCCCACCAGGGTACGCTGTTCCTCGACGAGATCGGAGACGTTCCACTGGAGCTGCAACCGAAGCTGCTGCGCGTACTCCAGGAGCAGGAGTTCGAACGCCTGGGCGGCAACTCGACCCGCAAAGTCGATGTGCGCCTAATTGCGGCCACCAATCGCAACCTCAGCGAAATGGCAGCGCAGAATATTTTCCGCCGCGATTTGTTTTACCGGCTCAATGTCTTTCCTATTCACCTGCCTGCACTGCGGGAACGTGCCGAAGACATTCCGCTGCTCGCCCGCTACTTCACCAGCAAGTATGCGCGACGGATGAACCGGCCGGTGCAGCGTATTCCGGTTGAGGCGCTAGAGGCGATGACCAGGTACTCGTGGCCGGGCAACGTGCGCGAGCTGCAGAACTTCATCGAGCGCGCGGTGATCCTGAGCAGTGACGGAGAACTTCGGGCGCCGCTTTCCGAACTCAAGCCCAGTCCTGAACCGCCGTCCCCGGCCGCTTCCGAGGACTCGAAAACTCTTCGCGATATGGAGCGGCAACATATCCTGGACGCCCTGACAAAGTCCAAGTGGGTCATTGGCGGACCTACTGGCGCGGCTGCGCGGCTGGGAATGAAGCGCACCTCGCTTCTCTACCGGATGGAGAAGCTGCACATCTCGCGCTCCCACAACGCGACCGCCTAACGTCAAGGCTCCGACAATCGTGTCAAGTATCCGACGCTCAATTTCGACACATCTGATCGAGAGTCCCTCCGTGTCATCTAAGATCTTTGATTTCTGAGCGTTAGATTTGAAATCCACGATTAGCGGCTGGCAGGTGAGTTGCGGTTTGAGACAACGGAATCTCAAGCACCGCTTCGGACAATCGAGCAGGAAACAACCGCGCAGGCTCTGCCAGCGGGTTGCTAAGTAAAAGTCCGGGGGCTGCGGCTCACAGCTACGGTGGGCTGGGGAGAGCGGGGGGACCTTGTTACGGATCAGCGTTGAACAGGAGCAGAATGCTCTCTCGTTTGTGCTGGAGGGCCGTTTGGTCGGCCCTTGGGTGGACGAACTGCGAACGGTTTGGCAGCAACGGACCGATGCAGTCCAAGGCTTCCAGGTCACGGTCGATCTTTGCGGCTTAACTGCCATGGACGCCGATGGCCAGCGTTTGTTGGATGAACTGATGCAGCGCGGCGCCACGCTGCGTTGCGCCGACGTGATGAACCAGTACCTGGTGGAGCAAATGAGCTCCTCCAGCGGACGCTTGGAGGAGGCTTGCCGGCCTTCCCGGCGGTTTGCGAGTCAATCTGACTGCTCGTCAACGGCGAGCGAAGTCGAAATTGCTTGAGTTTGAGGGACGCCCACAGGGCGCCTAACTAATCACCAGTTTTCAAGAAAGGGAGGACAGGCAAGTGCATATCGCAATCGCTTCGGACGATGCAGGATACGAGGCAAAGGAACGATTGGCGGCTAAACTGAGGGCGGACGGGCATGAAGTCATCGACCCCGCCCCGAATTTGCAGGAGCCGCTGCGCTCCGATTACGCCGAGCAGGTGGCGCTCTCGGTTTTGCGGCACGATGCCGAGCGCGGCATTATCGTGAGCAGCCGCGGCGTGGGAGCGTCGGTGATCGCCAATCGTGTGCCGGGCATTCAGGCAGCGCTATGCAACGACGCATACTCCGCCCATGTCGGCGCCAAAACTGAGGGCATGAACGTCCTCATCCTGGCGGTGCACAGCCTGGAAGGCGAGCTGGCGCAGGAAATCGTGGACGCCTACCTCAGCGCGACCCTGGCCCCCATCGAGGTCGTCGGAGGTTTGCCTCCACGGCGCCTTCACAGAGTTTTCTCGCATGTCCGTGAGAACATTGCCCACGATCTTTCGGTCACCGAGCTGGCGCAGGTTGTGGGCATGAGCCAGTATTACTTTTCCAAGCTCTTCAAAATGAGCACCGGCACCACACCTCATCAATACGTAATGCGGCAGCGGGTAGAACGCGCGCAGGAGATTCTGCGTGGGACGCAGACGGCGCTGGCCGAGGTCGCCACGCAAGTCGGTTTCGAGACACAAAGCCACTTCACCAGCGTATTTCGCAAGCTGGTGGGCGCCACGCCGAAACATTATCGCGAGATGCACCAGGCGACGGCGCAAATCTCTGAACCGAGCGCAGAGCACAAGACAGCCACTGCGGCATAGCTGTATCGCTTTCGGGAAGCGGATACGTGCTTCTAAAAGACGCCCCGTTCAAGGCCCTGTTCCGGTCTTGAGCGGGGCTTTTCTCTCAAGGTCTAGATGGAATCGGCAGCTCAGGGCACGACATCACCGTCGCCCCCTGAACCTGCTCACTGCGGCTTCGGCCGGTGGATCCTATGCTGCGGGTTCGGTTTCGCATTGGGCATCAGTTCATTCAGCAGCGCATCGGCGTGGTAAATGTTGCGCAGCGATTCGGTGATGGCCCTCGAATCCACCTCGACCGCCCGCGCTACCTTGTCGGTGTACTCGAAATTCCACGCCAGCGATTCGATGTTCCCGTCGAAGATGATCCCCACCACCTCGCCCGCCTTGTTGATCACCGGACTTCCCGAGTTGCCGCCGATGATGTCGGCCGTGGAAACCGTGTCGAAAGGTGTATTCAAGTTGATGGCCGACTTGTCGTTGACCCAGCTTTCCGGCAACTCATAAGGCGGCTTGCCGCCATGCTCGGCCGCGTGCTGATAGGCGCCACCCATAGTGGTGAACCATGGAACGTTCGCGCCATTCAGCGTATAGCTTGCGATGGCGCCATAGCTCAGCCGCAGCGTGAAGGTCGCATCCGGAGGCACGCTCAGCCCCTTCTGGGCAAACAATGCCTTACCGATATCGCTGCCTTTGCTGCGGTACACCGATTGCACCTCGTCCTCATCGCGATTGTGGATGGCCTCGGCATCCGGCTCGATCTCGCGCATCATGACGATCAGCGGATCGGTGCTGGCATTCACCGCGGCCAGGCCGCCTTCGTAAAGCTGCTTGCGCACGGCGGGATCGCTCACGGTCGTACCCCCGATCACTTCCTTCGCACGCTCCTCGGGGGTTTTGCCGGCCAGGGCTTTTTGCACATCGGGATTATCGGCGCCGAGTACCTCGCGCATCTCCGTCAGCGATTCCGTGAGCTGGACTTCGTTGAACGGTTTGTACGTCGGCACTGCGCCGAAGAGGCGCGTCTGCAGCGTCGGCAGTTGTGAATCCTGGAAGCCGCGGATGCGCTGGTTACTGGGCTTCTGCCGCTGGTAGGCCGCGCGCACAATGTCGCGCGCATCGCGCGCCAGTTCGCCCTGGAACCCATAGAGCATATCCAGGTACCAGAGCTGCTTATAGATCTGCTCCTCCACGCTGGCCGCCTTGGCAATTGCGGTCCACGGGTCGCCATATTCTTTCTTGCGCTGCGGATCGGAATTCACATACTGCTGGAGGTCCTTTTCGTCGGCGGCTTTCCTGGCCATCAGCTCCTGGTCCTTCAAGGCCGCTTCATAGCCGGTGATGGCTTTGAAGGAGTTTTGTATGCCGAACATGGCGCTCTGGGCCTCACGTGCATTCTCCGCAGACTCGGCGCTGAACTTCTCCAAGGCAGGGATGCGATGGTTGTAGGAGTTGAGACGCAACGGGTACTCGCAGTCGCGCAAATAATCGAGCTGGGACATCGTCAGCAGACGTCCGGTGCGGCCCGGATGTCCGGAAACAAAGATCAGCTCGTTGTCGCTGGTGCCATTCGGTGACCACTTCAGGTAATTCGCGGTCTGCGCCGGTTTGTCATTTTCGTAGGCACGCAGGAAGGAAATGTCGAGATCGTAGCGGGGATATTCGAAGTTATCGGGGTCGCCGCCGAAGAAGGCGATGGCGAACTCCGGCGCGAACACCAACCGGATGTCATCGTATTTCTTGTACTTGTATAAGTTGTACATGGCGCCGGAATAGAGCGTGACCACGTCGCAACGGATATCGCCGCTGGAGCATTGCTTCTCCAGCGAGCTCATCTCTTCGCGTTGGGCCTTCCCCGCGTCCGCAGTGGACATTCCGGGCTTCACCGTGGCGTTCACTTTCGCGGTAACGTCCTCGATGCTCTGCAGCACCAGGAACTCCATTCCCGGACATTTGGGCTCGTCGGCTTTGGTGGACGCGTAAAAGCCCGCCTTCATGTAGTCCTTGCCGCCGGTCGAGAGGTTATGGATGCATTCCTGCGCGATGTGATGATTGGTGAAGATGAGGCCATCAGATGACACGAACGACGAGGAACCATTGGGGGCGCGGGCGGAAGACAGCCGCACATGGTCCAACCACGCCTGGTCAGGCGCGAAACCGTACTTGGCTTGCACCTTGTCTTTGGGAAAGGCATTGAACAACCACATGCCCTCATCGGCGTAGATGGAGCTGCCAAAACTAAATGCGACGAGGCAAAACAGAGCGACTGCTCGTTTCACAGCGTTCATGATGTGACTCCGACGGAGAATTCCGCACCTGTTCGCGGGTGCCAGTTGTGCAGGCTGGGTTCGAACCGGTTGAGCAAACCCTTGAATATAAACCCCGGAATTGGCGTTGTCACGAGTCGGCGGTCCGCGGTTCTCCAACCCGATCGACTGGTTACTGATTAAGCCCTGGTTTTGAAAGGGCACGGCTTCAGCCGTGCCGCAAGCTCCGCAAAATCAGTGCGGGCTTTAGCCCCTGAGGCCAATAGCGGCTACATGCTAAGAACCAGGGCTGAAACCCTGCTGATTTATGGGGGTTAGACGCCGGCCTGAAGGCCGGCTCTTCCACCGACCGACTTAATCAGGGCCTCCTTAACTCTTTGTACCCGACCTTGCGCTGTATCGTTGCGGCGGCTTCCCAGCTGCCGGTTACGTTTTGTAAAGCTTGTCGCCGGTGCCGAATGCCGGCAGCTCCCGATGGGTTTCTATTTACATCCAAATCGAAGTGATTGGAGGAAAGACCATGCAGAAAGCACTGCTACTCTCGTTGCTATTGGCATTCAGTGCAGCGGCGGTCGCGCAAAGCGCACAAGCGGCGGCGCAAACATCGCCAGCGGCGGTGACAACCTCGGCTCCCCAGGCAATCGGAGGAGCGGCGCCGGAGATATGCAGCAACGGACCCGTAGTCGCGGACTACGGCAGGAAGTTGGAGCAACTCGGCAACTCCACCGAAGCTAGAATCGCTAAAGAAGTCCGGCATGAGCTGCTGCTGCTGCCGTACTATTCGCTATTCGACGACCTAGAATATTGCGTGCAGGGACGCACCGTGACGCTCAGTGGCAGCCTGACCGCAATACATTCGGAGACCAAGCAGGATGCCGAGGCAGCGGTGAAGCGCATTGAGGGCGTCGACAAGATCATCAACAACATCCGTGTGTTGCCGCCGAACCCGCTGGACGAGAGCGCCCGGGAGCAGGTCTATCGTAAGCTGGCGAACGCGGGCGGATTGTCGCGTTATTTCTGGGAGGCCGCTCCCGGCATTCACATCATTGTCGACAACCTGCACCTTACGTTAAAAGGGTATGTCAACAGCGAGGGCGACAAGGACCTCGCCGGCATCACCGCCAAGGAGGTCCCTAACATCTTCTCCGTGACCAATGATTTGCAGGTCGTGAAATAGCTTCGTGGTGTTAGCCACTCGAACGCAAGCGGCGGGTATCAACCCGCCGCTGCGCGACTGAACCGCAGTCCTAGACCATGTCTTCGACTGGCCCTGCCTTCGGCAAGCCGATCTCGACTGCATAAGTTCGTTGGCTCCGCGAGCAAACTCACTCCGCTTGATGACAATCAGGAAAAGGACCGCGACGGCACGGCTGAACCGTGCCCTTTCAAACTGGGCCGGCCCTGATTAATTCTCCATGACAAGCCGTTCCCCGGTTGACTTCCCGCAACCATTGGCGAATCGTTAAGATGAGGAGATCGTGCTCGGGTGCGCGAGCACCCGGAGCTGCAAGGAGTGCTCTCATGTCTACCGTCGCCCCCGAAGTTGACTCCGAAATCAAATCTCTCAGCGCCTACGGCCCGGCGCGCTCCACCGTGCAAGGCGCGCCCCTCAGTCCTGAGGAGCTGCTCAAAACCGAAGCTTACTGGCGGGCCTGCAACTATCTCAGCCTTGGGATGATTTATCTGCTGGAGAATCCCCTGCTCGCCGAGACGCTGCGCCCCGAAGATATCAAGAGCCGCCTGCTCGGTCATTGGGGATCGAGCCCCGGGTTGTCGTTCATCTACGTTCACTTGAACCGGCTGATCAAGAAATACGACCTGAACATGATCTTCCTTGCCGGCCCGGGACACGGCGCGCCCGGCGTGCTCGGCCCGTGTTATCTCGAGGGAACCTACTCCGAGGTATATCCCGATAAGAGCCCGGACCCCGAAGGACTGCGCGAATTCTTCCGGCAGTTTTCGTTTCCCGGCGGTATCGGCAGCCACTGCACGCCGGAGACTCCGGGCTCGATTCACGAAGGCGGCGAGCTGGGGTACGTGCTCTCGCACGCCTGTGGCGCGGCCTTCGACAATCCGGACCTGATCGTCGCGGCAGTCGTTGGCGATGGCGAATCGGAAACCGGACCGCTGGCGACCGCCTGGCACATCAACAAATTCCTCAGCCCGCAGCGCGATGGGGCCGTGCTTCCGATCCTTCATCTCAACGGGTACAAGATCAACAATCCCACTCTTCCGGCGCGCATCTCGCACGAGGAATTGGAGAGCCTCTTGCGGGGCTATGGTTGGACGCCATACTTCGTCGAAGGTTCCGAAGCTGACAGCATGCATCAGGCAATGGCGGCAACCGTCGAGCACTGCGTGCAGGAAATCAGGCAATATCAGCAAAACGCGCGGGAGAACTCGATCACAACTCGTCCGCGCTGGCCGATGATCGTCCTGCGCTCGCCCAAGGGCTGGACCGCGCCCAAAGAAGTCGAAGGTCGCCGGCTGGAGGGCTTCTGGCGCGCGCACCAGGTACCGCTGACCAACGTCAAAAAAGATCCGGTGCAACTGCGAATTCTGGAAGAGTGGATGCGCTCGCAGCGTCCGGAAAAGCTATTCGACCCCGACGGTGGATTCAACGCCGATATTCGCGCGCTGGCGCCGGCGGGCGCACGCCGCATGAGCGCGAATCCCATCACCAACGGCGGACGCGTGAAGCGCGCCTTGCGGCTGCCCGATTTCCGCACTTATGGCGTGAGCTTCGAGAAACCCGGCGTCACGCTGGCGGAGAACACGCGCCCGCTCGGCGTCTTTCTGCGCGACGTGATGAAGCTCAACATGACGAACTTCCGCGTCTTCGGCCCCGACGAGACTGCGTCGAACAAGTTGGACGCCATCTACGAAGTCAGCAAGAAATTCTGGATCGAGGAGTACTTCCCCGAAGACGCCGACGGCACCGAGATCTCCCGCGACGGCCGGGTGCTGGAGATGCTGAGCGAACATACGATGGAGGGCATGCTGGAAGGCTATCTGCTCACCGGCCGGCACGGGTTCTTCTCCACCTATGAGGCCTTCGTTCACGTCATTGATTCGATGTTCAACCAGCACGCCAAATGGCTGGAGATCTGCAATCACCTGTCGTGGCGCGAGTCGATCGCGTCGCTAAATCTGCTGATCACCTCGACGGTCTGGCGGCAGGACCACAACGGCTTCACCCATCAGGACCCCGGCTTTATCGACGTCGTGGTCAACAAGAGCGCCAACGTCACCCGCATTTACATGCCGCCCGACGTGAATTGCTTGCTTTCGGTCGCCGACCACTGCCTGCGCAGCCAGAACTACGTCAATGTCATCGTCTGCGACAAGCAGCTTCACCTGCAATACATGTCGATGGAGGCAGCGATAACTCATTGCACCAAAGGCATTGGCATTTGGGACTGGGCCAGCACTGACGAAGGCGGAGAGCCGGACGTGATCATGGCGACCGCGGGCGATGTACCGACCATGGAAGCACTGGCTGCAACCGTCTTGTTACGCCAGGCCTTCCCGGATATCAAGATCAGATTCATCAACGTGGTGGATCTCTTCAAGCTGCAGCCCAGCACCGAGCATCCACACGGGCTTTCGGACTGGGAGTGGGATTCGCTCTTCACCAAGGATAAGCCGACCATCTTCAACTTCCACGGATATCCGTGGCTGATCCATCGTCTGGCATACCGCCGGCACAACCACGACAACATGCATGTCCGCGGGTATAAGGAAAAAGGCAACATCAATACCCCGCTGGAGCTGGCGATCAATAACAACATCGACCGTTTCAGCTTGGCCATGGACGTCATCAACCGCGTACCTCGGCTGCAGAACATCGGCGGCCACGCCAAGGAGCGCTTCCTGAACGAGCAGATCGCGTGCCGCAACTATGCACATCAGTACGGCATCGACAAGCCGGAAGCGGCGACGTGGGTGTGGCCGTATTAAGGCAGTTTCGAGTTTCCAGTTTCGAGTTTCGAGTCCGAAGTAGGGGAACCAAGGACCGGAATTCCCTGCTTCGGCGCCGGCGAGCGGCGGGCCGTAGTTGCTAATATTTGAAGCTTGAAACTTGAAACTCGAAACTTAACACTAACTCGGATGCGGCACGCCCTCGATGACCCGCACTGTATCGCGGGCGATCAGCAGCTCTTCATTCGTCGGGATCGCGTAGGCCTGCAGCTTGGAATCCTCGGTGCTGATCAGGGCTTCCTTGCCAACCGTCTGCTCGTTCTTCGCGGCATCGATGGTGAGCCCCGACCATCGCATACCTTCGCAGATGCGGGCGCGAACTTCCGGCGAGTTCTCGCCGATGCCACCGGTGAAGACCACCGCATCGGCGCCGCCCATCGCAGCCAGATACGCTCCAATATATTTGCGCACGCGATAGCAGAAGATTTCGATGGCCAGCCGCACACGCCGGTCATCATGCTCCTTTAGCTCACTTAGCAAGTCGCGCATGTCGTTCGTCAGGCCCGAAATGCCCAGCAGCCCGGACTGGGTGTTCAGCATGGCCTCGACTTCGGAGGGCGACAGTCCCTCCTTCGCCGCGATGAGGTTCACAATCGACGGATCAAGGTCGCCCGAGCGCGTTCCCATCACCAGGCCTTCCAAGGGCGTCATACCCATCGAGGTATCGACCGACTTGCCGGCCTTGATCGCGGTCGCCGAGCATCCGTTGCCCAGATGTAGTGTGATGATGTTGGTCTGCTCCCGCGTCAGTCCCCGCAGCGCGCGATAGCGGAACGCCACATAGCGGTGCGAGGTGCCATGGAAGCCGTAGCGGCGCATGCGATATCGCCGGTAGAGATGATAGGGGATGGCATACAAGTAGGCCTGGTCGGGAATGGTGTGATGAAACGCAGTGTCGAAGACCGCGACCTGCGGCGTGTCCTTGCCAAAGATTTGCCGCGCCGCCACGATTCCCTGAAGGTTGCCGGGATTGTGCAGCGGCGCAAGATCGATGCAGTCTTCAATCCCCTTCAGGACGCTGTCGTCGATTCGCGCGGATTCGCTGAACTGCTCACCGCCATGAACCACACGGTGTCCAACCGCCTGGATATCGGCGGTGCTTTTGATCTCCGCAACGCCCGATTGATCGGACGCGATATAGCGCACCAGGTAATCCAACGCCGCCGGGACATCGCGCAGTGAGGCGGTGAACTTGTGCTTTGGCTGCTCGCCGGCTTGAAAGTTGACGATCGCCTCACCGCCGGCACGCTCCACTTCTCCTTTACAAAGCCGCCGGTCCTGCTCCTGCTTTATGCGTTCGAGATCGGTTGCGATGATTTGAAACTTCAGGCTGGAGCTGCCGGCATTCAACACGAACACATTCATGGGTAATGTTCCCTCAGAACGAGTATGGCACGGGAACATCGTTCCAATGGAATTTGCTTCTGCTGCTTTAGTGCGTCCGGGTGATGTGCACTTCGGATGATCCCACGGCTCCCGTCCCATCCCATGCGTTCACCCCGATGACGTGATGGCCCATGGGCGTCGACACCCACATCTGCAACGTGGGCGAGCCTTGGGCGTAGGCATATAGGTGGCTATCCACATAAACAGCCCATTCCGTAATAGGTCCATTATCGCTGTGCGCGTTGGCGTTGAGGTATGTAGCAGGACCCGCATCGGGATAGTAGTTGTAGGGAGCGATGATGGCCACCGCCGGATGTTGCACGTGGAAGAATTCGGCTATTCCGGTGGCTTGCGCGCCATCTCCCGGGCAGGATGAAATCCCCAACAGCTCACACGTACCGCGCAGCATGTCGTTTTGCATGATGTGGGCCGCAGAGTGGTAAGTGGATTTTGCCAGGGGCCCGATAACTGCGAAAAGGATGTGCCCACCACATCCCTGTGGCTGGTTTTGACTACAGGAATTGTCGCCCTGCAATTCGCTTTCATCGAAAGCAACCAGCAGCACGCCATCGCCGCCAGGCTGGAAGTACCGCGACCGCAGCAGCGCAGGCAATTGCTCGGAAAGGTAATGGTCGGCATTATGCAGGGCAGTCTCGTCATCGCCGCCGGGATTGTGTCCATCATGCGTCAGGTCCGGCACCAGCCAGGTGTAGTTCGCCACATTGCCGGAGGCTAGGTCATCCGCGAAGTTCTCGTCCCACGGATACATGTTGCTCTGCTGATTGTGATCGTTCACCACATCGCTCAGGTAGGCATAAGGGTTATGACGCTTTACGTAATCGCCGTAGGTATACCCCATGAAGCCCCGCGATGGCATGGATTGAAAATATCCTCTCCACGTCAGGTGTTTTGCATTCAGCTCCCGCACCATGTTGTCGAGGGTGTAGGGATGCTGGCAATTATCGCCGTTGCAATTACCATGGTCGGACTCGCCGTTTACCGGATGGGAGCCGGCTACAACTTCAAGATAGGCATTGAAAGAGCCATGCGAGGGCGAGTACGCTTGCAACCCGCGTCCGTATTGGTTGGCCAATCCGGTGAGGTAGGGCATGTACCGCATCGCCTGATCGTCGCTGCGGTTTTCAAGCATCAGGACGAAAACATGGGACGACTGTTGCGCTGAAGCTACGGTCGCAAGGAACAAGGCAAACAGCAACGTAAATAGGCTACGCATGGCCTGGAATATAGCTGGCCAGAGTTGTTCCTCAGTTCCACATCAACCCCTAAGGCGGTCACTCTTTTACCCTAACACGCCCCTAGTACCAATGTTTCAAACTCTTGAACTGCGGTCTATAGCGATGGAAGCAATGAGTTTAGGGACTAAGGTGGGCATGCCTTACCGCTGCGGTTCCCCTTGTGCGCACCCAAGCCTGGTGGAAGCTACGGGCCGGCTTTCTTGAGCAGTGCGATTTGTCCCAGATGGTAGACGTGGTGCTCGATTAACCCATGCGCCTCGTCATAGAATGTGCGCTTGCCGGCCGCGCTCAAGCCGTCCAGCTTCGCCGCATCCAGTTGCGATAACGCTTGCCGGAAGCTGTGATTGGAGGCGCGAAGCTGGTCCAGCGTCTTGCTCCACGCCTCTTCCGTGTGCCCCGGCATGGGAGGAAAATTGCGCTCCTCCACCAGTCCGGCTCGCCGTCCGGCCAGGCGCTCCGTCGCGACCTCCTCCCAGAAAATCATGTGCATGACGATTTCCCAGATGGTGTGAGCTCCCGGCAGCGGGCGGCGGGCTGCCATTTCGGCCGAAATGCCTTTCAGGATTTGCCACATGGGATCGCCGTGCCAGGCCGCTCCCCGCAGCACCTCGTCGTAATGGTTGAGAATGCGATCGATTTCGGACATCGTTCCTCCTAACCTGCTATAACGATATCACAGGTTAGTTAGGTCGGTTCGCCAGTCGCCATCGCAGCCAGGAGCTTGAACCTCTCCGCAAGAAATATGGTGCGCCCTCCAGCGCTCGCGATTTAACATTCGTGGCGCAGGAATTTATCTCTTTCAGGAGCCAACATGGAGACAAGACTGAGAATTTTAGCGCTGCTGGTGTCGCTGGGCTGCGTTGCCCTGGCGGCGCAAGACAACATGAAGCCTGCAACCGGCGACGCCGGAAAACCGCCGCAATCAGCGGCGATGCAGATGCCTGCGCCGGCGCCGGAGATGACCAGGTTGATCAAGGCCCTTTCGGGCGCCTGGACAGTTACAGAAAAACAAGACCCAAACCCCATGAGCCCCAACGGCGGCACTGGCAAGGGGACGGCAGTTCTCACTCCCGGACCGGGCAATCTGTCGCTAGTGGAGAAGTATCACTCGGTTGGCACAGCGGGCCACGTCAACGGCCTGGGTGTCTTCTGGTGGGACGCCAAGAATCAGGTTTATCGCACGCTATGGTGTGACAATGGCTCGCCGAACGGCTGCGAAGTCGCCAGTACCTCAAAGTGGGAGGGCGACAATCTGGTGGGAACCATGGAATGGGAGATGAACGGTCAGAAAATGACCATGCGGTTTACCTATTCCGATTGGAAGCCGAATTCGTTTGTCATGACCATGGAGATGGGACCCGATGTTTCCTCCCTGAAGAAAGCCATGACGATCACCTTCAGCAAGGGCGGCGCCATTGCGGCCAAGGCGGAAAAACCGGCGCAGTAAGCCAAATGTGCGGAGGCGCGGCTCTCGACCGCGCCTATCGTTATGCGACTTCCCGGGCGGCTGAGTCGCCCGCCGAGGAAAGCTCCGTTGACTGCGGAGTCGGCACATGCCCTGCCGGCAAGAAAATAGAAAAGACTGTTCCGGAACGCTCGCGGGTCCTGCTTTTCAGGCGCAATACTCCGCCATGCCGGCTGACGATGTCGGCGCACACCCATAATCCCAGGCCGGTACCCGCATCTCCTTTGGTAGTCACGAAGGGTTCGAAAATCCGGTGTTTGATGCTGTCGGATATGCCGCTGCCGGTGTCGGCCACTAAGATCCGAATCCCACGCTGGCCGAGATCACGCAGGTCAGAGCTCGCCCTCGATTTGATACAGATGCGGCCGCCGGGCGGCGTTGCGTCGATGGCATTGCTGATCAAGTTGGCGAAGAGCTGCCGCAGCTCATTGGGAAAAGCCAGGATCTTCTCACCCGGATAGAAGTCCCACTGCATTTTGAGCCGCCGCCGGCCGAATTTGGGACGAAAGAGTTGCAACAAAGAATCCAGCAACTCAGCCATGTCCGTCTCCACCGGATTATTCGATTTGCGGTAAAAGCGCAGTGTCTGTCCGGAGATTTCGGTGACGCGGGTCAACTCGCGTTGTGCCAGCGCACAGTAGTGCCGTGCCTCATCATCGGAAGAACGAATGTTGATCAAGTACAAAAGGTTGGTGACCGCTTCCAGGGGATTGTTGATTTCATGGGCGATGCTGGCGGCCATTTGCCCCGCTAATGCCAGGCGTTCGCTCTTACGCAGCGCAATCTCGGAATCCTTCTGGTCCTGAATGTCGGAACAGGTTCCGACCCACTCCCTGACCGAGGAGTCCTCGCGAAATACCGGTACACCGCGCGCCAGCATGGAGCGATATCGGCCATCGTGGCGGCGCAGCCGGTATTCCATTTGATAAGGCTGCAGGGCCGCTATTGCACCGGAAACCGTCGCCATTGCGGATTTCCGATCGTTGGAATGAACAGCGTCGATCCAGCCGTCTCCCTGGTACTGCACGAACGTCTGGCCGGTAAAACTCTCCCATGACGGCAAGGGCTCGACGATCTGGCCATGCAGGTCGCTTGTCCACACAATGGAAGAGGTTGCCAGGATCAGAGAACGATAGCGCGCTTCGCTGGCCTGCAACTGCTCTAAAGCATCGCGAATTTGAAATTGCCGCTGCCGTGCGCGCAGCACCGTCTGTACTGTGCTCACCAGGGTTTCCGGACGGACTGGCCGCTCCAGCAGCGTGGTCGGGCCTAACGGCTGCCGCATACGCGCCATCAGCTTTGCAGTGGCCACGCTCCGGGAGCGGGTCAGGACGATCAATGGTGCGTCCGACCAGGCAGGCTGCTTCTGCACTGCGCACGCGAAGTCCTGGATGAGTTCATCGTCCAGGACCTCTTCTTCCAACAGGAGCGCTCCCGTGCCATTCGAGAGCCGGGGCAGGGCGGCGCGCGCGTCGCTGCACAGTTCGCAGGCGATGTGCGCTCGCCCCAGGGTTTCGGCAATCAAACCGCCATCCCGCCCATAAGGCGCAACGATCAGCACCGGTAATTCATGACTGCTTCTGTTCTGCATCGACCGTCATCAACTTCGAATGTTCGGTGCCAATATATTCTGGTACACCGGTAAGCACGCCTTGAAAGGATTTCAAGGGCTCGCCGATGGTGATCCCGCCGGGGTGGATCTGCAGCTCGCGAATGGTGCTCTCGTGCGGGCCAGAACGCTTCTTGAAAATGGAGATCGCCTTGCGAATATCGCCCCGCGCCTCGAAATAGCGCAGCAGGATAATGGCATCGGCAAGGTAACTGACGTCGACCTTGGTTTGCATGGAACCCATCACGCCCTGCTGCGCCAGGATCAGGAAGGTTGCGACGCCCTGCATGCCCAGATAGGTGAGCAGCTCGTGCATCTGTAATTCCAGGTACTGCTCCCCCGGCATCGCCTTCAGCCAGCCGTTCAGGCTGTCGATAACCACGACGCTCGCGCCCTCCATCACGCGTTGGCGGATTTCATTGACGAACTCCCCGGGCGGTATTTCCGCAGGGTCGACCTGCTGCAAATGCAGCCTCCCGCGGTCCACGAAACACCGCAGGTCCACACCCAGTCCGGCGCTGCGATCCAGATACACCTGCGCCGTTTCGTCGAAGATATAGACGGCCGCAGATTCCCCGCGTTCCAGCGCCGTACAGAGGAAACGCGAAGACAGGCTCGACTTGCCCACTCCGGCCGCACCCATAATCAGCGTGCTGGTGCCCCGTTGAATGCCGCCCTTGAGCATAGAATCCATCTCGGCAATGCCGGTCTTGAGCAGCTCGCCATTCTTACCTTGCCGGTGCTCGGACGCCACCAGCCGGGGATGGACAACCAGGCCGCCGGTCGCGATGCGGTAATCGTGAAAGCCTTCGCGATAGGTTGAGCCACGGATCTTCTGCACCCGCAGCCGCCGGCGCTCGCTGCCATATTCCGGTTGCAGCACTTCCAGGCACATCACGCCGTGAACGATGCTATGCACGTCCGGTTCGAGGACCTCATTGACCCGGTTATCGATCAACAGCACCGTGCAGTGGCGCTCTTCGAAGAAGTTTTTCAGCGCCAGCATCTGGCGGCGATAACGGAAGCTGTCCCGGGAAAGCAAGCGCAGTTCCGAGAGTGAATCGACGACCACAACGTTCGGCTGTACCTCGTCGGTTTTTCTTGAGATCAGGTCGGTGAGCTGGTTCAACTCCACGTCTTCCGGGTGGAACACCGAGTATTGCTGCTCGGCGCGCAGCGAATCTTCCTGCGGCGCGAGTTCGAAGATGGGTACTTCATCCAGCTCCCAGCCATGCGAGGCGGCAACCGCCAGCAACTCCTGCCGCGATTCCGAAAGCGTGATATACAGGGCCTTCAACCCGTTGCGAGAGGCGGTCAGCACGAACTGCAGCGCGACTGTCGTTTTCCCCGCACCCGGCTTACCCTCCAGAAGATACATATGTCCAGCCGGCAAACCGCCGTACAGGATCTCGTCCAGCCCGCGAACGCCAAACGAGACTCGCGGGAATCCAGTCACTCCCCTCCCTGTCTCCGAAATGTTTGTGGTTTTCGCTTCGACCGCATTCATCCACAAACCTCCACCCGCAGATTTTCGGGGGAAACCCAGCCCAGCGGGATTCGGAAGGCCAACTACTTACCGGCTGCCAGGTACGTTATTCAGACCACTGTTGAGATGCGAATCAGGCTTACGAGAGTTGTTCACAGCACGCTGTACAGGCACAGCTACCGTGCTCAGCATCCCGGATCTTCGAGTTGCTGCCCAACCTACATATCGTCCGGCGTGCACGCGTAGGGAGCTGGGGCCACAGGCGGAGTAGGCGGCTTCAACCAGGGCACCCGCTGGAAATCAAACATGTTCATCAGGTTTGGCTGGGCCGCATCACGCGCCGTCAGATGCGCATTCGGCCCGATGAAGCGGTTCTCCACAAACTTGAGGACCGCTGTATGGTCCATGGGAATGTGCGAGACATAGTGCTTGCGCGAGAAAGGCGAGACCACCAGGTCGGGCACACGGAACCCGAGTTGCGCTGCGAAGCCCTGTTTCGCGGGCGCATCATTGGGGTTGGCACCGGGTTCGCCCGGATGCAGGTCGCAGTGCAGCGTCGGCATGCCGCCTGGAGGCAAACAGGGCCAGTAGTTATCGGCGTTGACGGCGATGGTGCTGATATCGGGAATTGTGCCGAGAGTGCTGTCGGTGTTGTCGTTGGAATGATTCGGCACCGGCGGAACGTGATCAAACGGCCCGCCCGGCTCGTCATAACTTAGGAAAAATACTGAACTGCTCCAGGACGGGCTCTGCATCAGCGCATTGATAATCTGCGCGACCCTCTGCTGACCAGCCAGAATCGACTGCCCCGAGCCTGGATGCTCATCGGAGTGTCCGTAATCGGCCTCGATGAAGGCGTAACTAGGCAGCTTGTTGTTGGCAACATCGGACATGTACTGGTCGAGCGGCGCAATGTGATTGGGATCGATGCAGAACGAATCGCTGGAATCGCCCACCGCCTGCAGCGAACCGATCGTCGGCGGCCTGCAAGGAGCGTGGGTTGAATTTTCGTACACATACTTGCCCGAATAGGCGAAGTCGTTGAAGGTGGTCACCGGGTAATCGTTGGAGTGCCCACCCGGACCGCAGTCGCCGTCCTCGTCGTCGCAACCACCCTCCGTCAAGGAGTAGTAAATCTTCCAGGGGACATTATTTTCATCCAGCTCCTGAAAAATAGTTTTGATATTCAAGGTGGTAGTGAAGTTGTCGTCCACAAAGGGGTCGCGCACCAGACCCTGCGTCGTTCCGCCCGTCATGGTCGCGATTCGATTTGGCGTGCTCTTGCTGGACACCGGCGAAAACCAGCGGTCCGAAACGGCGAAGTTCGACGCCATAAAGTAGTAATAGGGCAGGAATCCCTGATCGTAATACGCCATGGCGCGCCTGCCGCCCAGGTCGGTAAACGTGCCATCGCCGGCGCCGGACTTGGCGTAGCCCTCTGCCGTATGTACGAAGCCATCCATAAGAATGGGACGGCTCAAAAGAAAGTCATAGCGATTGACGTCGCCATAGCTTTCCAGCCATGCCGAACTCATATCGTCGAGGCAGCTGCTCCTGGTCTTGAACAGCATAAAACCCTGACCTTCATCGTCATAATTCATAAATTTCGATAACTTATCGTCGATTCCATCTACGGTATAGGTGTCGCCATCGTCGCCTACGTTCCAGTTGTTGGATTCACGATAGGGATTCAGCATTCCAAAGTAGCTGTCGAAGGTTCGATTTTCCTGCAGCATGAAAATGACATGCTGAATGCTGCTCAGCGAGGCTGGATTTACGGTGATCGTAACCTTCGCCGTTGCCTGCCCATTGTTAGCGCCCGTCGCCGTAATGGTGTAGGTGGTAGTCTGCGTCGGGCTGACCATCGTGCTTCCGCTGCCTATCTGTACCGTTCCGACATTATTGTCGATCTGGGCGGAGGTCGCGTTGGTGGTTGTCCATGAAAGGGTAGAACTTTGTCCCACGTTAATCGTGGTTGGATTGGCGGTTAGAGTTGCTGCAACGGTAACCGAGCCCGAACTGCCGGAGCTAGCCGAACCAGAGCTGCCGGAATTCCCCGAGCCGGCACTGGCTCCCCCGCCGCAGCCGACGGAGAACAGCAACATTACGGCAATCGTTATTAACGCAAGCCGGCGATAGTGAAGCAGCGAGTAAGTCATCGTGACGGTACCCTGTTCCAACATGGACGCGTGTTGCAGCGCAATCGTTGTGTCAGAGCACCTCTTTCTCTTGCCTTAGAGAGACTCTGGTTAAGCCTCGGTAGAACGACGCGGCTCAGCCGTGCCGTAAGTGCAGCAGAATCAGCACGGGCTTTGCCTCTTGAGGGCGATCAGCAGCTTGTTCGGGCGGCGGTTTGTAATTCCGGAATGCCAGTGCTACCATCCGGTTTCGCGAGCTTTCAAGGAGGAGATAATGTCGGAGAACGATGGTGGTGGCACTGGTTTCCTGTGGTTCCTGGCTGGTCTTGGTATTGGCGCAGCGGTGGGAATCCTGTACGCTCCGAAATCGGGCGGCGAGCTACGTCAGCAACTGCGCGAAGTGGCCGAGGACGGCAGCAATACGGTGAAGGAGCGCGCGCGCCAGGCGCGGGAGCAGGCCGGCACCTGGGCAGAGAAAGGGCGCGAGTACCTCAATCAGCAGCGCGACCAGATTCGTTCCGCCGTCGAAGCCGGTCGCCATGCCTATCGCGAAGCCACCGGGGAAGACGTTGAGGGCGCAACGCCAAACGTTCCTTAGTGCCTACGGGCTCGCCCGCACAAGCAGCAGGTGCCCTTGTGCCGAGCCTTAGAAGCAAGTGCGAACCGGCTGGACGTGCCAGCGGCCATCTCGCGAGAGGATGGCCCAACCCGATTGATCTAACCTATTCGAGCTGCAGGTAAGGATTGCAATGGACACCACCTTGCTTACTGCCTTGATCGCCGTTATGGCTGCCGCGGTCGTGGTGCAGATGTTCATGCTCATCGGCATGTTCGTCGCCTTGCGCAAAATGGCCGGTCGCGTCGAGGCGCTCGCCGACAAAGTTGAGGACATCACCACTGTTGTGCAGGGCCGCGTCTTGCCGCTGTTGGAGCAGGCCAAAACCGTGCAGGACCAGGTCAAGAGCTTCGTCGACACTACCCGTCCGCAGCTTCAGACCGTCATCAGCAACTTGACTCAGATCAGCAACACGGCCCGCGCCAGCGCTGAACGCTTCCAGGTCACCGTCAACGACGCCATCGACCGGACTCGATTGCAGGTCATCCGCGGCGACGAGATGCTTACCCGCACCATGAACCGCATCGAGGAGACTTCGGAGAAGGTGCAGCACACGGTCATGTCTCCCGTTCGCCAGGTTTCCGGGATTATGCAGGCGATCAGCACAGGCGTGGGAGCATATTTCAATCAGCAGAAGCGCCGCCGCAACGGCGGTCAATCGGACGAGATGTTTATTTAGCGGCGGCAAATGTCCGCGCGAGCTTCCGAACACCCGCAAGAAACCTCTTTGTCTCCGCCCAAGTGATCTTGTGTAGCTCGCCTGTTCGAGATTCCTCATGGCCATGGATAGCCTTAATGCGAAGCCCCCACCAATAGGCCAGCTGATCGGAATCGACGCCTATCCGGCGCAGTTCGTCTTCGATCGCTGCCAATTGCTCGCCGACTGGATTTCCCTCACGACGGAATAGGATCCGCCTCCCGACGCGCTCGCCGGCCTTGTGCATGATCTGTTCGTAGCAGCGTGCCACGATGACGGCTGCGGCGACGTGATCGTGAGGAAGCAGCGCCTCGGCCAACAACAGCCGACCATTGATGGAAGCACGCGATTTGCAGGCCAAGCTCTCCATCAGATTGCCAAGGCGAATTTGCTGAAAGTCGTCATCTTGCTCCATCTCATCGCGAAGGCGATCCACAATGTCCGGCCCCTCCAGGTGGGCAGCGGTCCAAAGAGCCATATCGTAATCAGCAATATTCTCCAAGCCGCTTCTTCCCTGGTAGCAGTCCCGCAGTCGCCCCAGCACCGAAAGATAATGGCAATATTGGGAGACAGAGTCGCGACCGCGGCCCGGAACTATGGCGAGTAGCCCAAGAGCCGGAGGCGACATAACTCCGAATTCCCGCGGGCAGGTGAAGCGCAGCAAAATCGACACGACCTCGATGTGCTTCAATGGCGCCAAGAGGTCCTCAACCGCTTTTTGCCTGCCGTCCGACGAGTTCAACCGCAAGGGGAGGGGTACCGGTGACGTCAACTGGCGACTCAGCTTGGGCCACCAGTGGGGATAGGGCCAAAGGATGCCTTCCTCAATCAACGACAAAGCCTCTGGAACGATCCGCTTCCTGTCAGTTAGCCTCAGAAGCTCCTTTTCCAATTCCTCGACACGGACGGGTTGTTTCGTCCTGCGGTGCAATACGTCGGAGTATAGGTGGCGGCATTCCTGAATCCACATTTTTTCTTTCCCTAAGGTGGGAGAGGTAAGGGAAATTCTAGTCCTACGCGATCCAGCCGCCGCCTACAACAACTTCGTCGTCGTAAAACACGACCGCTTGCCCCGGCGTGATGGCACGCTGGGGCGTATCGAAGGTCAGCAACACTCCGCCATCGCCGCTCCTCTCCAGAACCGCTTCTGCCGGTTCATGGCGGTGCCGAATTTTGGCCTCGACGCGCATCGGCTCGCGCAGTTCGTCGATGGCAATCCAATTCACGCCCTGCGCGCGCAGAGTGCGCGAGAACAACTCGTCATCGCCACCCACCACCACCTGCCGCTGATCACCGCGAATCGCCAGCACGTACAGCGGCGAGCCCTTCGCCACTCCCAGGCCCTTGCGCTGGCCCACCGTGAAGTTGTGGATGCCGTTGTGCCGGCCGATCACTTCCCCGCTCGTCGTCACCAACTCGCCCGCGGTGTTGGGGATCTCCTCACCCTGCTCGTCCAGGTAGGCATCCAGGAACTGCTTGTAATCGCCGCCGGGAATAAAGCATATCTCCTGCGAGTCCGGCTTCTCGAACAGGCGTAGCCCCGCCTGCTTCGCGGTCTGGCGCACATCGGGCTTGTGCTTGTCGCCGAGCGGAAACAGAGTGTGGGCCAACTGCTCCTGCGTCAGCCCGAAGAGGAAATATGTCTGGTCTTTGGTGCGGTCCGCCGGCCGCTTTAGAACCCAGCGGCCGCTGCGCTCGTCATACTCATTGCGAGCGTAATGCCCGGTCGCCAGCAGCTCGGCGCCGATCTGCCGCGCCGTAATCAGGAGCTGATCGAACTTGAGATGGTTATTGCACAGGCTGCACGGAATCGGCGTGCGCCCGTTCAGATACTCGGCGACGAACGGCCGCACCACATCGCGCTCGAAGCGCTCCTCCTGATTGACGACGTAATACGGGATGCCGAGCGTCTCTGCCACCCGGCGTGCGTCGTAAACATCATCAATAGAGCAGCAGCGCCCCTGCACGCTCTCGGGCATGCCCTCACGTCCCGCCAAGCGCCGCTGGTTCCAGAGCTGCAAGGTGAGTCCCACAACGTGGTAGCCCTGCTGGCAGAGCATGGCCGCGACGGTGGATGAATCCACACCGCCCGACATGGCTACGGCGATGGTCTGCGAATTTAGCATTTAGCACTCGGCATTAGCGCCGAGAGGTAACGCTGTCTGGCACGCCCAGCGTTGGGACTGGCACAACATCTGCTCCCGTCATTGGGCCCGCGATCACGAACCGCATCCCTCGCCAGCACATGATGACCGTATGGCTTACACTTCGGCCAAGAGCAATAAAGGTTTTCTCGTTCGCCAGATCTACTTCGGTGATCTCCGTAGCGCGAAAATATCCCGACCAAATAATGCTTACACCGAGGACAGCGCAAAAGAATCAGGCTTCGGTTGCGCACGCGCTTACGAATCTCTTCGAGCGTCTCTGGTTTCGACTTCAACTATGCACAGCCTTGTACACGGGGCTTAGCTCCCGCAAACGTCCCACGACCTCCGGCACCAACTGCAGCGCGAACTCGACATCCTCCGCCGTGTTCTGCTTGCCCAGGCTGAAGCGAATACTGCCGCGGGCGCGATCGGCTGAACGTCCCATGGCCGTCAGCACATGCGACGGCTCGATGGCCCCGGAGGAACAAGCTGCGCCCGTGGAGACCGACAGACCTTTGAGATCGAGCGCAATCACCATCGCCTCGCCCTCAATGCAGTCGAACGCAAGGTTGGTCGTGTTCGGCACGCGCGGAGCGCTCCCGCTGTTCACCGCGACCTGCTCGACAGCCTCCATAATCGTCTTCTCCAGCCGATCGCGCAATTCAGCAAGGCGCGCGACACTGCCGTCGTCGAAACCCAGGCGCGCGATTTCCGCCGCCTTGCCAAGCCCAACAATTCCTGCGAGGTTTTCCGTTCCCGCCCGCCGCGAACGCTCGTGGCGTCCGCCGTACAAGAGCGGCTGCAGCAATGTGGCCTTGCGCACAAACAGTGCTCCCACCCCCTGCGGGCCATGAATCTTGTGCGCCGAAATGGTCAGTAGATCGCAGCCAATCTCCTTCACATCAACCGGAATTTTGCCGGCCGCCTGCACCGCGTCGGTGTGAAAATAGACATCAGCCTCGGCAGCGACCTTGCCAATATCGTTTATCGGCTGCAGCACGCCGGTCTCGTTGTTGGCCAGCATGATGCTGATCAGCTTGGTTTCAGGCCGCCGCGCGCGCCGGACATCGTCGGGATCGACCAGGGCGCGGCTATCCACGGGCAGGTAGGTCACCTTGCATCCCATCTGCTCCAGGCGATGGCACGAGTTCAGGACGGCGTGATGCTCGATCGCCGCGGTGATAACGTGATCGCCCGGCTGCATCATCCCGAACAAAGCCAGGTTGTCCCCTTCCGTGCCGCCGCTGGTAAACACCACCTCCGCCGGACGGCAGTTCAGCAACTCCGCAACGCTCTCGCGAGCCTGCTCTACCGCTGCCCGTGCCTGCTGGCCCTGTTGGTGGATAGACGAAGCATTCCCAAACTTCTCGACGAAATACGGGCGCATCGCCTCAAACACCTCAGGCAGAAGCGGAGTCGTGGCGTTGTTGTCGAGATAGACGCGCTGCATGGTCTTCCTATTCTAACTTTATTAGATGGACAGGCCGTGTTCGCGATTCGGCAGGCGCACGCTAGCCCAATTCGGCCGGGCAGGGCACCTACTGAAAGAACTCCGTCATCTGATTCGCGCTGCCGGCGCCATTGGGAATCGTGCTCACTCCCAGCGCCGTGAGGCTCAGCCCCAGCAGACTGCGGTGGTCATAGGTGCCGGTGCCCTGATATCCCGGCTTCACGCTCGTTCCCACCAGAACGGTTGCGACCAGTCCACCGCCGTTCCGGTTATCGTCGCGCGATTCGTCGCAGGTAATCACCAGGATTCCGCTCTGCTGAAATTGAGGGTTCGTCAGCAATTGAGGAATGTTCTGGGATAGCCAGGTGTCAGCCGCAGCGACCCGTACGCTCACGTCGCAGTTGTCATTCCTCTGCCCGGGACAATCATGCGCGTCGTGCTGCGCATCGGCAACAATGTACGAATAGGCCGGTAATTGGCTACTCGCCAGGTCCGCCGCAAGCTGCGAGAAGTTAACGATGTTCAAGTTGAGCTGCGAAGGCGGCTGCACGTCGGAGAAATAGGAAATCGGATTGTGGCGGCGCAGATAGGGATAGACATCGCCGCCGAGGTAACCCTGCGATGGCAAACTTTGCGCGTAAACTTTCCACGATTTCGAGGCCGCTTGCAGCTCCCGAACGACATTGTCGATCGTCACCACACCGGTGTAGTTGTCGTCGTTGGTGATGATCTCGCCCGTAGTCATGGTGAAATAATTGCCGATCGAGGGATGCGTGTTGGCGTAGTACTGCGTAGCCAGGCCGCCCTGTGCGATCAGGCTGTTGATGTAAGGAGCGCTCGAGCTGCCCACTACGTCGCTGTAATCCAGGTTCTCAAGCACCACAAGGGCGAAATGCTGGACCGCAGGAATACTGGGACCGGACCCGCCCGTGCCTCCGGAACCGCCGCTGCCCCCCGAGCCACCGGTGCCACCGGATCCACCTGTGCCGCCCGAACCGCTGCCGCCCATGCCGCCAGACCCTCCCGAACCGCCAGTTCCGCCAGAACCGGATCCGCTGCTCGTTGCGGGGCTGCTGGAAGAGGTACTGGTCGAGCTACTGCCGCCTCCGCAAGCTGCCAGAGTGAGGGTGACGGTCACACTGCACGCCACAAGTACCGCGACTTTGGAGAAGTGAGTGCGCCAGATGCGGACAGACATGCTGCACCTCAGTGCAGTGGGATGCAGAGCAGCTCTCTCAAGCTGTCATACTGCTCTCGGCGCCCGGATATCGCATTTTTTTAACAACAATTTCCTCCACAGCCCCGCCCGCACGCAATCTGCTCTAGAATCCTTCTTGAAGCCGTCCCATAATGAACCCGAGGAGTAAACCTCGCGTTCCCTCGGGGGCTAAAGCCCACACCTTCTGCGGCTCTGAGCGGCACGGCTGAAGCCGTGCCCTTTCAAAGCGGATGTGGGAGATGGCTTCTTGTCTTTTCGTACCACTCCTCTCGTGAAATCCGCGGCGAAAAAAACGCGCAAGAACGCCAGCGATCGGACCGTCTCCAAAGCCACTCTCAAGCTGCGCCTGCTGAAAAGGCTGAAATGTACTCTGAAGTACGAGAAGCTGGCATGGGCGTCGGGCGCGAAGCTGGTGGCGGGAGTCGACGAGGTCGGTCGCGGATCGTTGTTCGGGCCGGTGGTCGCAGCCGCGGTAATTCTGGATCCTGACTACCGCATTCGCGGCCTGCGCGATTCCAAGTTGCTGGATCGCGAAACCCGCGAGAAGCTGGCGCCGCGCATTCGCCAACATTCGCTGGCCTGGGCGATTGCCGCGGTCGACGTCGCCACCATCGACCAAATCAACATTTATTGGGCTTCGAAGCGGGCGATGGAAGAAGCCGTCGCCATGCTCCCGCTTCCTCCCGACCATCTGCTCATCGACGCGTTGCGCCTTAAGTGCGAGTGCCGGCAAACTGCCATCATTCATGGCGACGCGCTCTCCGCTTCCATCGCGGCCGCGTCCATCATCGCCAAAGTCGAGCGCGATGCGATGATCAGCGCCTGGGACCCGGTGTTTCCCGAGTACAGTCTCGCTTCTAACAAGGGCTACAGCACGCCCAAGCACCTGAAGATGCTGCGTGAAAAAGGGCCCACGCCGCTGCATCGGCTGTCGTTCGCGCCGGTATGGACGTCTTCCGCGCCTCAGGAAGTACTGGAGTTCATGCTGGAAGAAGACGCCGCGGGCGACCTTTCGCCCGAGCTAGCCGCGGAACTCGTGCATCCGCCAGAGGCTTGAACCGCATTCCCTGCGCGGTATGGATTACGGTTGAAGCTCAACCGTTGACTCCCTCTATCCTCTTGCGGTGCGCGGACGCGCCGGGCTGCATCTCTTGATAAAGTAGACCTTAGTTTGCCTGCTAATGCCCACCCTCACCCCAACTGAACCGCTCATTGCCCATTGCCAAAGTTGCGGCGCCGAGGTCCCGCCGGATTCCGACCATTGTCCCTCGTGCGGCCGGCTGGTGCGGGAGCGGTCGACCAAGATCACGGTTGCGCTCACCCTGCTCATGATCTTTGCAGGCGTGCTCCTCACCCAGGCCTTCGTGAACCTGCACCGGACCACCGAGATTTCCCTGGCGCGACGTTGGTTTACCCGCGGCGAGGAAGCCATGCAGGCCAAGGCACCCAAATATGCGGCCCAGGACTACCGCACCGCGCTCAACTATGACCAGGAGAACGATTATTATCGGCTTCGCCTGGCCGAGGCCCTGCTGGCGGACAATCGCCTCGCCGAGGCGCGGGCGCATTTGCTCAGTCTTTGGGAGGAAGAGCCCGCCAACGGAGAGGTCAATCTCGCGCTGGCGCGCGTGGACGCCAAGCGTGGTCACTACAACGACGCGGTGCGCTATTACAACGACGCCATCAACGGCGTTTGGCAGAAGAATCCGCGCCACGCGCGCACCGCGGCCCGTTTTGAGCTGGCCCGCTATCTGCTGCAACAGCAGCAAACGGCGCGCGCCCAGGCAGAACTGCTAGCGCTGCTCGCCGACGCTCCCAGCGATCCCGGCGACCTGCTTCTTCTGGGCAACATGCTGCTCAAGGTCAACGAGCCGGCCCATGCTTTGCAGGCTTACACCGCCTTGCTGTCCAAGGACAATCGAAACGCTCAGGCGTGGGTGGGAGAGTCGCAGGTGTATCTGGCCCTCGCAAACTATGCTGACGCCGAACATACGGCGGCGAAAGCTGTTCAAAGCGATCCCAAGCTGGAGGACGCGCGGCAGCAACTCGAACTGACCCGCGCGATTCTGCGCATTGACCCGGCGTTGCGCGGGCTTACGGTCGCCGAACGCACCAATCGTGCGGCGGAAGCTTTCAGCTCCGCGCTGACGCGCTTGAGCGCATGCGCGGCACAAAAGAACATCCATCTCACGGATAGCAGCGGAGCCGCCGGCGGCGGCAATGCAAACCCTGCGGTGGCTCCGCCCAACGACTTGCAACTGCTGTACACGAGTGGTTTGCAGAAGCTGCCGCAGGCGACCGCGCAGGCTCTGCGCCGCGATCCAGACGCGCTGGAACCAGCTATGCAGTATGTGTTCGAAGTGGAACGTACCACCGCTACCATCTGTCCTAACATGGATGTCACCGATCGCGCGCTGTTGACCCTGGCCCAGCACGAAAATGAAGCCGTGAAATGAGTCCGCAAGAACCAGCCTTGGCCAAACCCAAAGATGCAAGCGGGACCAAACCCGCAGTGTCGACACCCACTCGGCGGCAATACTGGAACAGCCTGCGCGCCATGTTGTCGCCCGGGCGCTTCAGTCTGCGCGAGGAGCAGTTCTTCCTGCTGCTGGCGGTGTTGATCGGCGTGGCGTCGGCTTTGGCCGTGGTTTGCTTCCGCATGTGCATCGAATTTCTGCAACTCAAGCTGCTCGGCAGCGGGCTGCAGCCGTCGGTGCCACGCGTCTTTCTCGCGCCCATGCTCACCGGATTGGTCATTGCCTTTCTGGTGGTCCGGTTCTTTCCGCGGGCGCGCGGCAGCGGCGTCAATCAAACCAAGTCGGCGCTCTATATCTACGACGGTTTCATTCCGATATGGACGGTCATCGGAAAATTCGTCACCAGTGCGCTGGCCATCGGTAGCGGTCAGTCGTTGGGTCCCGAAGATCCGTCCCTGCAAATCGGAGCCGGTCTGGCCTCGGCCTTGGGCCGGCGTCTGCAGCTCTCGCGCGAGAAGCTGCGCCTGATCGCGCCGGTGGGCGCCGCCGCCGGACTGACCGCGGCGTTCAACTCACCCATCACTGCGGTGCTGTTCGTGATCGAAGAGGTCATCGGACGCTGGACGGCCGGCATCCTCGGCGCCGTGGTCCTGGCCGCTATCTCCAGCGCGGTCATCGAACGCTGGTTCCTGGGCGATGAGCCCTTGTTCCGCGTGCCCGCGTATCACCTGGAACATCCCATCGAACTGGCCGCCTACGCCAGCCTGGGCGTGATTGGCGGGTTCGCTTCGCTCGCCTTCGTCAAGTACATCGCCTACTTGCGGCCTAAGCTGCGGCGCTATCCTTCGTGGACGCAATATTTCCAGCCCGCCGCTGCCGGCCTGCTGATCGGCCTGATCGGCATCCGCTGTCCCGAGGTGATGGGCGCCGGCTACAGCTACATCGACCAGGCCATGCACGAGCAGTACACCTGGCAAATCCTCGCCCTGCTGGGAGGCTTGAAAATTGTTACCACGGGATTATCGTTCAGCAGCGGCACGCCCGGCGGACTCTTCGCGCCGGTTCTCTTCATGGGAGCTATGATTGGCGGCGCGGTAGGCATGTTCGAGCGCCAGATGTTTCCACATCTCGCGATCCCGGTGGGAGCTTACGCGCTGGTCGGCATGGGGACGCTGTTTGCCGGCATCCTGCGCGCGCCCATGACTTCGGTCTTCATGATCCTGGAGGTCAGCGGCAACTACAGCATTATCGTTCCCGTGATCCTGTCGAACGCGATTGCTTATTTCATCTCCCGCACGTTTCAGCCCACCCCGATCTTCGATTTGCTGTCGCGCCAGGACGGCCTCGACTTACCTTCCCTCGAAGAAGAACGCGAGGTGCCGTTGCTGCGCGTCGAAGACGCCATGCGTCCTCCCCTGGGGCAGACGCTTACCGGCAGCATGTCGCTGGAGGAAGCGCAGCAGCGGGTGAAGGGTTCGGCGAAGGATTTCTTCCTCGTGGGCTTGGGCAACGACCAGTGGTCGGGGATCTCACGCGGCGAGCTGCTTGATCTGATCTCGGATACCGAGCTGCCCCTGCCGCTATCGGACGTGCTCACCGCCAGCATTCCGTTTCTGCATCCCGATCACCCCCTGGACACCGCTTTGCGCCTGATCGGCGAATGGCCGCTGCTACCGGTGGTGCATCGTGCCAATACGCAACAGTTGTTGGGCGTGGTGTCGCTCAACGACGTCATGCGCGCCTACCGCGGCGCCGGCGTGGGAATCTCCCAGACCGAACTCGCCGATGGTGCCATGAAGCCGTGATCGCGGTCCGTGGATGGCGGATACTGGATCGAAATTCCCTGCAGCAGCATGTGTCGTATTACGATAGAATCGTTCTACCCCGCTTATGAACCACCGTCGGCTTACTCTCTCCGACTATCAGGCTCTGGCCGAGCTTCGTTATCAAATCCGCTGCTTCCAGCGCTTCAGCGAGGACGCTGCCCGCCAGGCCGGCATCGAGCCGCAGCACCATCAGATCATGCTGGCCATCAAGGGCAGGCCAGCGGGAGAACAGGCGCGGATCGGTTATCTGGCCGAGCGCCTGCAAGTTCAGCATCACAGCGCGGTGGAATTGGTTGACCGGTTGGTGAAGAAAGGCCTGATCGCCCGCACCCGCAGCTCCCAGGACCGGCGCGAGGTCTTCGTCAAGCTCACCGCGCGCGGCGAGCGGGTGCTGGCCGAACTGACGCTGCACACCCGCGCCGAACTGCGCTCGGCAGCGCCGGCGCTGGTTGCCACCCTCCGCAAACTCGCGCCCCGTGGTAAGGCCGGCAAGAAGACGCGGCAGCACACCCAATCCGCCCGTGCCGCAGAGGACTTAACCAAGGCCACCCTGACGCAACGCCACCCCTCGTCGTCCGTCTGGGACCGATCCGCCTACCCTTTGTCCACCAATCCCAGCAACTCGGACATTTCTTCGTAGAGGAAACCTTCGCCCGGACGATAGGGCTGCACCCACCTGCCATCAATGACGAACTGCGGAATCGCCCGCTTCCCTGTATTGCGAATGACCTCTTCGGCCGCGCCCGGCGTTCTCTCGATGTCGATCTCCGTGTAGGAAACGTTGTTCTTCTCGAGGAAGCGTTTGGCGATGCGCGAATCCGGGCACCAATAGGCGGAGTAGACCACCAGGTCCATGGGCATTAGATTAACAAACCTCTCCCGTTGAATCACCGATGTTGAATCACCGATATAGCGCTTCGCGATGGCGCACGCGCCAGGCAACTATCCTGTCGGTCCCTTCTGCAGGTCGAAAAAGCGCAAGAAATTCTCCGAGCTCTGCTGCCCAACTTCTTCCCGCGAAATCCCGTGCAGCTCGCCGATCTGGCGGGCAACCTCAACCACCAAGGCCGGCTCATTGCGTTGGCCACGATGGGGAATCGGCGCCAGATAGGGCGAATCCGTTTCGATGAAGATGCGATCGAGCGGAGCCTTACTCGCTGCATCGCGAATGTTCTGCGCTTTGGGATAGGTGATGTTGCCGGCGAATGAAATCATGAAGCCAAGGTCGAGCGCCGCGTGCGCATGTTCGACCGTGCCGGTGAAACAATGCAGAACACCGGCCAGACCGTTGCCCGCCCAATGCTCGCGCAGCAGACGGAACAGATCGTCCCAGGCGTTCTCGCTGTTATCGGAGGGGCGGTTGTGGATGATGAGCGGCAGCCTGGCGGCACGCGCCATTTCCATCTGCTGCACGAAGACGCGCTGCTGCACGTCGCGCGGCGAGTGGTCGTAGAAATAGTCCAATCCGATCTCGCCCCAGGCGATGACCTTGGCATCGCGCGCAAGCCGTTCGAGTTCGTCGAAATCAGCTGGCTTCGCGAGCGCCGCTTCGTGCGGATGAATGCCCACCGTCGCGTATACGCCCTCGTGTTCATGCGCCAGCTTGATGGCACAATCGAGCGTGCCCGTGCCCGGACCGTCACCATTGCCGATGGCGAGCATCGTCGTAACCCCGGCCCGTTGCGCGCGCGTAAAGACGGCGGCGCGGTCGGAGTCGAAGCGCTTGTTCTCGAGATGGCAGTGGGAGTCAGTGAACATAGTGGATATTGGTTAGTGGTTAGGCGTTAGCGGTGCGATTGCGTAATGATACGGCGCCCTTTCCCGGCGACTTCTTCTATCCACTAACCACTGTCCACTATCCACTTCATCAGTGCTTCAACAACTCCGCGTGCGTGCGCAGGAATCCCATGATATTGCCGCGCGATAGTATGCCCTGGAGCTGGCCTTCGGACACTACCGGCAACTGATTCAGGTCTTCGCGACCCATCATCGCCAGCGCCTGCACCACAGGAGTCTCCGGCGTGACGACGCGAAGCTGGCTCACTGGCCGCATCACGCTCTGGATGCTCGTCTGGTTCCAACGTTCCTGCTCGACGTGTTTGACTTCATTCGGGGTGATCAGCCCGACCAGCCGGCCGTCCTGCACCACTACGAAACACCGGCGTCCGCTGGTCAACAGATACTGATGGACGAAATCTTCCACGCTCAGGTGCGCCTCAACTGCCGGGCAAATGCGGTCCATCAAATCGGCGACGGTGCGGCCACGCAGCACCTCCATGAATTCGGTCTGCAGGTAGCTGCTGCGGGAGGCGTCCAGCAGAAACCAGCCGATAAAGGCGATCCACAGTCCGCCGAAATTTCTGCCCACGAAAAACTCATAAAGACCCCAGAGGATAAAGAGGAACGCAATCACCTGTCCGACGCGCGCCGCTATCTCGGTAGCGCGCACCGCGTTCTTGTTGATCCACCAGATCACAGCGCGCAGCACCCGGCCGCCATCCAGCGGGTAGCCGGGAATCATGTTGAAGGCCGCCAACATGAAATTGATGTAGCCCAGCCAGAGCAGCACCGCGGCCAGAGGGGTTTGCGCTTCCATGCCCTGTTTCCAACCCCAACCGGCCAAGCCCGCCAGCAAGAGGCAGACGGCGCCGATGACGAAGCTCGAAAGCGGGCCGACAATCGCAACCCAGAACTCGGTTTTGGCGTCGGGTGATTCCTGCTCAATTTGCGACACCCCGCCGAGGGCGAACAGCGTGATGGACTGCACCCGCAGGCCCCGACTCTTAGCTAGCAGCGAATGGGCCAGTTCGTGCAGCAACAGGGTCACGAAGAACAAAACGGCGGTGATTACGGCCGCGGAGTACACCGCGGCTTCGCTCAGGGTCGGCATCACCTGGCGAAAGTGCTCGACGAGCGAGAGCGCGATCAGGAAGGCGATGATGAACCAGCTATAGTGCAGCCCAATCGCAATGCCCTTGATGCGCCCGAGTTTGATTTGTGCTTTCATGACGTAAATTTAGTAGCAACATATTTGGAAGGGCACGGCTTCAGCCGTGCCGAATCGCCAAGAACCAGATGGCCTTTAGGCCCTGAGGGAGTGCCTCAGCCGGCTGAAGCCGAATTTGTTGGGTTGCTCCTGCCGCACGCCGTAAAGGCGTGCCCTTTCAAAACGGACCGCACTATATCCTGAACCGCCTTTACACCGTTTCCAATTCCTCTTCCAGCAACTGCTTGTTGTACAGCTCCGTGTAATAACCGTTCCGGTCGATCAGTTCGTCGTGCGTGCCATGCTCGACAATTTCGCCGTCGTGCAGCACGGCGATGCGATCGGCGTTGCGCACCGTCGAAACGCGATGCGAGATGAAGATGGTCGTGCGCCCCTGCATAATTTCGCGCAGATGATTGAGGATGCGGTCTTCGGTTTGCGTATCCACACTGGCCAGCGCGTCGTCAAGCACCAGGATACGCGGATTGCGAATCAGGGCGCGCGCGATCGCCGCTCGCTGCTTTTGCCCGCCGGAAAGCGTCAGGCCGCGTTCGCCCACCAGCGTTTTATAACCGTCAGGGAAGCTTTCGATTTCGGCGGCGATGCTGGCGGCCTCAGCGGCGCGGCGTACGTCATCGTCGCTCGCGTGCTCGGCGCCGAAGGCGATGTTCTCGCGAATGGTGTCGCTGAACAGGAATGTCTCCTGCGGCACGAATCCGATATTGTGCCGCAAAACCGAAAGCGGCAGCTCCTCGATGGGATGGCCGTCGATCAGCACCGATCCCGCGTCGGCGTCGTAGATGCGCGGAATGAGCGAGACCAGCGTTGACTTGCCCGATCCTGTCGGGCCGACGATGGCCAGGCTGCTTCCGGCGGGCACGTGCAGGTTGATGTTTCTGAGCACAGCTTCATCGCCGTGCCGGCGGCCGTTGTCGTTTTCTACCGAGCGCAGTGTCTGGCCGTAACGGAAGCTCAGGTTGCGGAACTCGATCTCCCCTTGAATCTCCCGGCCCATCCTGTCCGCAACGGACGCGGACAAGGATGGGGCACCCAGTTCTGGAGCAGCTCCCCATATTGTGGGTGCCCCACCCTTGTCGTCCGTTGTTGGCGACAGGGTGGGCCCATCTATGACCTCGGGCTGTTCCGACATGATGTCGTGAATGCGGCCTGCCGACGCGGTGCCGCGCTGGAAAAGATTGATCACCCAACCCAGCGCGATGATCGGCCAGGTGAGCTGCACCATATACGTATTGAACGCGACGAAGCTGCCCAACCCAATGCGATGCAGCAGCACCTCGCGCCCGCCCACGAACAGGACAATCACAATGGCGATGCCGAGCAGCGTCTCCAGCGTCGGCCACAGCATACCCATCAGCCGCACCAGCTTCAGGCTGCGCGCAATGTACTCGGAGTTGTCGCGTTCGAAAAGCTCGATCTCGGCTTCTTCCTGGACGTAGGCGCGGATCAGGCGGGCGCCGGAGAAGTTTTCTTGCGCGCGCGCCGAGATGTCGGAGAACATTGCCTGGATGCGCTCGAAGCGCTCATGAATTCTGCGCCCAAAATACTGCACCACGATGCTGACCACCGGCAGCGGCGCGAAGGCGAACAGCGTCAGCCAGGGGCTGATCCACAACATGAAACCGAGCGCGCCCGCGGTGAAAACAATGGTGTTCGCGGTGTACATGATACCCGGTCCCAGCAGCATGCGCACGGCGTTGAGGTCGTTGGTGGCGCGGGCCATGATGTCGCCGGTGCGCGTGCGCTGATAGAAGCTGTACGACAGCCGCTCTAAATGCGCGAACAAGTCGTTGCGCAGGTCGAATTCGATCTCCCGCGAGACGCCAATCAGGACCCAGCGCGTCAGGTATTGAAAGATGGCTTTCGCGCCGGCAATGGCAACCAGGAGCAGCGCGTAGACCAGCAACTCGTGGCGGACCAGCGCCGGATCTTTGTGCCGCCCCAGGCCGGCGTTGAGGACGTCGATCCCGCGGCGAATCACCAACGGGAAGAAAATCCAGATGCCGTTGTTGCAAAGTACGCAGACCGCTCCAACGATGTAGGTAGCGCGATATTTGCGCAGATAAGGCAGCAGTGGGCGAAGGTTGTTAAGCATTCAGCACTCAGCAGCCAGCATTCGGCCAAGAGAAGACCATGGCAGCCAACTAGAGGTCAACACGATCCAGCGTTCCGTTCCATGTAGATTGCACGCGTCTGTTAGAAGATTCGCCCGCTTTGAACCAATGGTCGCACTTCGCCTGGGAAAGGTCCTTTCCCGGCCGAGTGCTGAATGCTGAGTGCGGACTGCTACGTCGGAACCCGCAGCAACATGTATCCGCCGGCAAGTGCGAAGATGAGGTCCGGCGCCCAAGCGGCCAGCAAAGCCGGAAGCTGATTGGCATTTCCCATTGCCTCGAACAACCCGGACGTCATCCAGTACACCACGCCGATTGCAATCGCCACCGCAACTCCGACGAGCGCTCCCCCGCGCCGGCCCGACGCCGAGAACGGAATTGCGAGCACCGCCATCACCAGCGCAATCACCGGGAACGCGATCTTCTTTTGCAATTGCACCTTCAGCCGCACCGTGTCGAAGCCGCTCTGCTGCAGATCGTCGATGTATCGCCGCAACTCTTCGTAATTCATCTCCGACGATTGCTTCACTTCCTTCTTGAAATAACTCGGGTCTTCATGAATTTCGTTGAAGGTGGCGACGTCGAAGGTGCGGTAGTCCTCAATCGACGAGCCGTGCAACGTGCGCACCCATCCCTGCTCGAACACCCATTTGTGCAACCCCTCTTCCCAGTGCGCGCGCTCGGCGTAGATGCGCCGCGTCAGTTGAAAGGTATTGGGATCGAACTCGAAGATGGAAATTCCGCCGAACCCGTTCCCTTCCGGATCGAAGACGCGATAGTAATAAATTTCGTTGCTCTGCCCGAACATCCACTTGCGATCGGTTTGCAGGTAGGTTTGCGCCGGCTTGCCTTTGATCTCGTTGCGCAGGATCTCCTGCTCGCGATTGGTGTGCGGGATGTAGAGCTGGTCGAAGACAAACAGCGCGCTGGCGAACACCGCGCTCAACACGATCACCGGCAGGGTCGCGCGATAGATGCTGAAGCCGCTGGCCTTCATGGCGATCAGCTCGCTCGATTTGTCCATCAGGCCGAAAGTGATCAGCACCGCCAGCAGCACCGCCAGCGGCGCCATCAGGTAGAGCAGTGATGGGCTCAGGTTCCACAGGTACTCGGCCACCGTGACCAGCGGCACGCGATTGCGCACGATGTCGGTGAGCAGCTCGAAGAACGTAAACACCAGCGCCAGCACCAGGAAGCTCGCCAGGATCAGGGTGAGATACAGGGCGAAGTCGCGCAGGATCATGTCGTCGATGATGAGCGGAAAGCGCGCACTGAAACGCCGGCGATGATGGGAAGGCTCGGCACTTCTGGCGAAGGCGCGTTCGCTGCGGCGCGTGCCCATGGCGTGCAGTGTTTGCACCAGCGTCTTCCAAAAACCTGCGAGGTTGCCGATCTCAATCGGCATGCGATCGACGCGCCACAGCAGAAACACTCCGCAGACGAAGAAGAAGATGTTGCCCATCCAGGAGCCGAGCCACGGCGACATCTTGCCCTGGCGCGCCATCTGCACCCCGATCAGCGAGAAGAAGTAGTAGACGACGACCAGCAAAATGGTGAGCACGAAGCCGGTGCTCTTGCCGCCTTTGCGCGCCGAAAGTCCCAGCGGAATACCCACCATCGCCAGCACCAGACACGCCGTCGGCAAGGCGAAGCGGCGGTGGAATTCCAATTCGTAATAGCGCGCCTTGATCAGGTCATAGTTATAGGTGCCAAGGTCGGCCTTGCGGACCCTCTGTGCCGCCCGGCGTTCGCGCGCGGCATTGCTTAACAGCGCGTGCAGGCTGATTTCATTGACCGGCAGCAGGTCGTGCGGCTTGTCCTCGCTGGGCATGGCGATGGGAATCTCTGTGCTCTCGAAGGTCGTGATCGAATATTGGTCTTTGACTTTGGGAATCGTCTGCTGCTGCGTCCCGTCCTCCAGATGGAAGCGCAGCTTGTCCGGCGCATCGCTGATTAGCGTTCCGCGTTGCGCCAGCGTGATGTTGGGTGAAACCGGATCGCTGATGTCGGCCAGGAAGATGCCGCGCCACAGGGCCTGATTATGCGCGGGAATGACGTCTTGCACGTAGAGAACGATGTTCTTAAAGTTCTCGTAAAAAACCCGCGGCTGTACCTCGAACGATGCCTGCGATGACTTCAGCCGCTCCTGCAGGTGATCGAGCGCGGTCGCCGACTTGGGCGCCAGATAGATGGTGTTGAACAGCCCCAGCAGTAACGCGCCGATGGCGAAGAGCGACACCGCGCGGAGAAATATGCCGACGCCCATGCCGCTGGCGCGCATCGCCGTGAGTTCGCTGTCGGCAGCCATGCGGCTGAGCCCCACCAGGATGCCGACGAGCACGCCCATGGGCAGGGTGAGAGTGAAGGTTGTCGGCAGCGTGTAGAGGAAAATTTCGACGACGCTGGGCAAGGGCGCGCTGTTGCGCACGATGAGATCGAACAACCGCCCGAGATCGCGCATGAAGATGATGAAGGTGAACAGCCCGATGCCGATCAGGGCGTGCGAAGCGATCTCTTTCAGGATGTAACGGGTGAGAATGCGCACAGCCAATTAGTTTACCGGATGCGGAGCGCGGCAGAAAACGCCGGAATTCATGGTGTACAATTGTGCATATATCGATTTTCCAGTGGGAGCCGGCTCTTGACTGCAAAAGAAAAGTCCTAAGCGGCGGTGGAAGTTCCGGGCTTCAGCCCGGTTGAGATGAGATACATGGAAATCGGCTTTAGCCACGGAGAACCGGGGCTGAAGCCCTGTCGCCCAACGCGCCTCTTCGGCACGGCTTGAAGCCGTGCCCTTCCACCGGCAGCGATCGGAATCACCACGCGCCAGTCCCGCAAAGCGGGACGGCAAAGGATAGCCCAGCCTTTCAAGGCTGGCTAAGAGGCAAAACGTTCCAGAGTCCCTTCGGGGACGACACGCGACCCCGGAGGGGTCTCATCATCGATGAAGCGTAATTACGATTTCAGCAAGGCAAAACGCGGCCCTGTGATGACGATGCCGAAGGGCAAGACAAGAATTACCATCCGGCTCGACGACGATACCCTGGAGTGGTTTCGCCGCCAAGTTGATCGCGCCGGAGGGGGGAATTACCAGAGCCTGATCAATGAAGCTCTCCGCCAGCACATTCGCCGCACGCAGGAACCATTGGAAGCCACCCTCCGCCGCGTCATCCGCGAAGAACTAAGCCACGCTGGTTGAAAACTGACGCTCAGACCAAGACTGGATGCCTCATTCTTCTCCGCGTCTTTTTGCGGAGAGGGTGGGTTCCGGCGTGAAGCTTCCCCTTGCTTAGTTCCCATCCTCGCCTCGGCGCGAAGGATGAGCACCCGGCGTCGAGCAGTCCGAGGTCGTTACGAGTTGGAAACTAATCAGAGATTCGAGAACCCGGGCCAAAGGGGACTCTAGTGTCCCTAGTAACATCCGGTGGTTTACTTTGGTAACCCTCCAGCCATGAAAATGGTAACGCTGTCCAAATCTACTTGCTATTTTTCAAGTAACCATCGAAACACTTAACGGGAGTGTATATGGCCGATGCGGCAATCGATATGGCCGTTATAGAGCGAGAAGAGGCGCGGACAGAATCAGCGCGCAGTGTGATCTTCTTCCTCTTCTTCGTATCTGGGTTCGCGGCGTTGCAGTATCAGGTCGTGTGGCAGCGGGCGCTGTTCGCTATTTACGGGACGAACGTTGAATCGGTCACGGTCGTGGTCAGCGCCTTCATGCTGGGGCTGGGCATCGGCAGCTTGGCCGGAGGATATGCTTCAACTCTCGGTATCCCGCTGGTGCCGGTGTTTGGGGTTGCGGAACTTGGGACGGCGGCCTTCGGCTTTTTCTCCCTCCGGCTGTTCAATCAGATTGCCGTCCATACTGCGGGCTCGAGCACTTTCGTCACCGGCATTCTGGCATTTGTGCTTGTGCTCATACCGACCATGTTGATGGGTTCGACGCTCCCCGTCCTCGTGACCTATTGCGTAAACACCATTCCGAATATGGGTCGCTGGACGGGCGGCCTGTATTTCGTCAATACCCTGGGTGCGGCGGCGGCTTGCATTATTGCTGCAACCTTCACCATGCGCTTGCTCGGCGAGAGCGGCTGTGTGTATCTGGCGGCTTGCATCAACGCAGTCGTAGGCACAACGGCGCTCGCATACTACTTCTTCGCGAATAACCCGGATTCGCGAGCGATCCCCGATGAATCGCAGCCCCTGCCTGCTGAGCGCCCGCTGCTGCCATTTGCGGTCGGGGTGGTGCTTGCAGGCGCCAGCGGCCTTATTTCGCTGGCGTACGAGATCATCTGGTACCGGATATTCGCATTCGCGACGGCAACGAACGCAACGGAATTCGCCTACATCCTTGGCATGTATCTGAACGGCATAGCATTCGGCGCGCTCCTCGCGGAGCGTATCTGCCGCAGCGATAAAAGCGCAGCTGCCCAGCGCCGGATAACCGGCATACTCATTGTGATTGGGAACCTCGTAGCTTTTGCGATTGCCCCTGTGGCCTCCTACATGGTGAAGGCCGTGAGGATTGTGAACCTCGCTTTCGTTCTTATTTCGATCGGAGCCTTCCTCCTTGGATCTGTTCTTCCACTGACGTGTCACCTTACGATCAAACCGGACAATAAGGCCGGTAGTGGTCTCAGCCGGCTCTACTTTAGCAACATCATCGGCTCGACACTCGGCAGCTTTTTTGTCGGATACGTTTTGATGGACTTCCTGTCAACAGCCCAGGTTTCACTATTGCTTGTGACTTGCGGGGTTGCGCTTGGTTTGATCGTGCTGGCCTGGAGAGATGCAGCGCAAACGAAGCTGGTGGTCGCCCTGGCGGCGGTTTGTGTTGTTGCGGTCGGCGGAGTGTGGCGCTTGTTTCCTGGAATGTGGGAACGCCTACTCCCCGGATACCGTAGCCCGCATTTCGAATACCTGATCGAGAATCGAAGCGGTGTTGTGGGCGTGCTTTCTGACAAGACAGCCATCGGCGGCGGAGCATACGATGGGCGATTCAATACCGATCCGCTGCAGGACACCAATGGCATCTTTCGGGCCTATGCACTTAGCGCCCTCCATCCGGCTCCAAAAGACGTGTTGATGATCGGCCTGTCCTCGGGATCCTGGGCGCAAGTAATAGCGAGCCATCCGGCTGTCGAACACTTTACGATCGTTGAAATCAACCCCGGATACCTTTCTCTCATCCCACGGTATTCCCAGGTACGGTCGGTGCTGTCTAATCCCAAAGTCAGTGTTGTGATCGATGATGGCAGACGGTGGTTGCGTCGTCATCCGGAGAAGTTCGACGCTGTGGTCATGAACACGACCTAGCATTGGCGGGCGAATGTAACGAACCTGCTTTCGGTCGAGTTCCTCCAACTTGTGCGGCAGCATCTCAACCCCGGTGGCATTCTGTACTACAACACAACTTCCTCGCCCGAGGTACAGCTTACCGGGGCCACAGTGTTCCCGTACTTAGTAAGGGTGTGGAACTTTGTCGCCGTAAGCGACTCGCCAATCCTGGTCGATAAACAGCGCTGGCTCGACACGATGCAGCGCTATGCCATTGACGGCCATCTGGTGCTGGATCCAGCCAATGCAAAACAAAACGCAGCCTTGTTGGACAGCTATGGGAGGTGGGTTGACGGCGCACATGGCGACTCCGAGAAGCAGATGATCGAGTACGCCGGCACGCTACGCGCGCGCTATCAAGGCCGGGATATCGTAACGGACGACAATATGGCTTGCGAGTGGCGCGAGTGAGGAGGGCCGGGACGCCGATATAAGTCGCAATTTGCTGTGTCAATCGCTACCCGGCCCTTGTCCTAACAGGTCCCTCGTCGGCTGAAGCCCTCCTCGGGATGACAATTGTAGGGATTGTCGCTTGAAGCGCGGCTGAAGCCGCGCCCCTCCAAATCAATCAGCGCAGAGACGCGACCCTGAATGGCCGCTCTGCCCGTCACATTGGACGGGAACTGGGCGGCGGGGCTGACGTCCGGGGCAGTTCCGGTCCGGGAGGGAAGGATGCATAATAGTGTCAGCCAGAGTTGCTGTTGAGCGGCGGTCCGATAGGCTTCGACCAACCGGTCGCGCGGCGCCGCTCACTGGAGGGCCTTTGGGTAGGTTCAGGCAAGTCGCCCTCGTGGGCCTGCTTTCCGGGTTCGCCCTGTCGTTGGTAAGTCACGCACAAGATGCGCAGACCTCGTTCCACTCGTCCACCGATGTGGTGCTGGTTCCGGTGGTGGTGCATGCCAAACAGGGTCGGCTGGGCGAACTGAAAGCGGAGCAGTTTTCCGTGCGGGAGGACGGCAAGCCGCAGAAGATTGCCAGCGTGGAATTGATCCGAGCGGGGACAAAGGTCACACGCAAGACGACCCCGGGCGAATATTCCAACCAGTTCGAGGCCACGGGGCCTTCGCGAATCGTTATTCTCGCCATTGACATGATCAACACGCCGTTCCTCGACCAGGCCTTCGCCCGGCAGCAGCTTCTTAAATACATTGGCAATTCGCTGCAGGCAGGCGACCGGGTTGCGGTGTTTGCCATGTACAAGGATGGATCGGTGCGCCTCATTCATGACATCAGCGGCGATCCGGCGCTGCTGGCGGAAGCGCTGAAGGGAGCAGCCGCCAGCTTGCCGAACTCGGCGGCGAGTACGAAGAGCGTTCCCCCGAATACCCGGCAGAGCATGGAATTGGGTGTCTTGGCAAGCAATACGTCAGCGACGAAGCCGGTCAATGCCAGCGATCCGTCGGTACAGCAGGCCGTGGACGAGGCCGAATCAATGGCGGCGTTTCAGGACGAGACCAACGGGGCAGGCGCTTTCGATTTGCGCCGCAACATGGAAGCAACGCTGGAAAGTATATGGCAGATCGCGCAGGCCTATTCGGGTACTGCGGGACGGAAGTCGTTGATCTGGATCACGAGCGCATTTCCTTTCGACATAACCGGAACCGGAGACTTGCTTTCGCCGCAGGCTTACTTTTACGGGTTCAGCCAGGAGCCCATGAAATATTACGCCACCCACAGTGGAGCCCTGCCGCCGATGCCGGAAGTCGAATCCGTGATCAGCAATAGCGATTTAAGTCCGTTGCGCCAGAAGTTTCGCGGATTGTTGCAGCAACTCGCCGAATACAACATTGCCATCTACCCGGTGGACGCGCGCGGTGTCATGGCGCTGGATGTGGATGCGGCCGACACTTACAGCAACAAGCTGCTGGCCGCTTTGGACCGGGAGCGGGCACAGAATTCGCAATCCACGATGGCAGCCGTCGCCAGAATGACCGGGGGGAAGAGCTGCTACAACCGGAATGACATCGCGAACTGCGTAAAGGTTGCCGCCGAGGACAGCGAGCAGTACTACCTGCTCAGCTATTATCGCGACAAAAAGAACAACAAGCCCGGCTGGCGCACGCTGACGGTGAAGTTGGACGTGCCTGATACAGAAATCCGCGCGCGCACTGGCTATTACTACGGCAACACGGCATTGAACAAGGAGGCGCGGCTGCAGGAACTGGGTGCCGCGGCCAGATCCAACGTTGCTTTCAGTGCCATCCAGTTCTCGGCGCGATTCATGGGCGTATCCGGCGGCGGCGACAACAGGCAGGTGAAGTATCAGATTTACGTGTCCCCTGAATCCATTCGCGCGCTGAACGAGGCGGAGGGCAATTTCAACCTGGAGTTTGTGGTGGTGGCCAGTGCGAAAGGCAGCAAGATGTACAGCGTCGCGACCACAGTAGGGAAAAACCTGCCGGCTAACGCGTACTCCATCATCCAGAATGAGGGGCTGGCGTACAGCAACGTCATCACCGTACCTGCCGGCGATTACACGGTACATTTCATCGTTCGCGACGCCGCCAAGAACGTGGTCGGCAGTGTGATTGCTCCGGTGAGGACAGAAGACCCGGCGTTACAGGCCGCAAGCGTCGCGGGAAAGAGCAGTGCCCCGGTTGTCGCGCGACGTACGGCAACTGTCCCGGGACTCAGCACGAGCGAGGAAGCCTCCACGGCATGGCTGCCGCCGGATGTAGATGTGCTGAAACCGCCCGTGGACGCCGGGGTCGAGTGCCCGGCGGATATCCTGCAAGTGACTTCGAATCCGTCGAAGGAACTGGTGGATAGCGTTGCGCAGTTTTCGGCGACGGAGCACGTGGTTCACGAGGATCTGTCTGCGCAGGGAATTCCGAAAAGTCGCGAGGCGAGAGAATTCGACTACGTGGCTTCCATCAGCCAGGACGCTCACGGCCTGACGGTTGAGGAGTTTCGCGAACCCAGGGCGCTGGACAATCTGGGCGGAATCAGGACCACTGGACTAGCGGCTCTGGCGATCGCCTTCCACCCGTTCTTTCACGACGACTTTGACATGCGCTGCGAGGGTCTAGGCAAGTGGAATGGCCAGGCTGCCTGGCTGGTGTACTTCCAGCAGTTGAAGAACAAGCCGGGTCAGCTACGCTCGTATGTGGTGGCGGGAAACCACTACCCGGTCCGGCTGAAAGGACGGGCCTGGATTGGGGCCGATAACCTGCAGATCGTCCACCTGGAAACCGATTTGTTGCAGCCGATTCCGGAGATTGGGCTGATGAACGAACACACCGATGTCAGCTACGGCCCGGTGCATTTCAAAACCAGCGGCGCCGACCTGTGGCTGCCGAAGACTGCCGAGCTGTACGTGCGCTTCGGGAAACGTAGCTTCCATCGTAGCGAGAGCTTCGACAATTTCAAGCTTTTCGCAACCGACACTGCCTACAACGTGAAGCTGCCTAAGAGCGCTGAGGCCGAAAAAACGGAGTCCGGGCAGGAGCCCACACCGCAACCGTAAGCCGCGGCCAGCAGAACAGTAGTCGTGTCCAATGCAAGCCAGGGCGGGGCTGAAGCGACTGTGTCGCGACCGGCAATCAGTTTGCTGGGTGGACTACACAGCGCGATGTGCGAAGCAAACAGCCGCACCGCGGCGGCATGAGGTGAGCCCAGGGCGCAAGCCCTGGGTACGAGGGGGAAAAGTTGGAGCCGCGGCAGCGGCGACACTGCTCGCGACACAGTCTCGAAGCCCCGAAAAGCAGATGCCTTCGGCAAGCTCAAGCTCCTCGTCGGACTGAATACGCCCATTCAGCGCAACTCAGGCGCTTGTCGGCCGGGCTTCGCGCGACCCGGGCCAGCCACCAGGACACCCCGGCGTAGCCTGCCTCAGCTCGTGAGGGTGGAAATTGGACGTACTATGCCGCTTCGCGTTTGTTGCCTTTGTGCCAGAGATCAGAGACTGATAGAACGTCATCGGAACCAAGTCCGCGCGCTTGCATCTGGTGGGAAAGTTGGCGGACGAGCAGGCCGAAGATCTCGCGCTTGAACTCGAGCGGCAGCGTCTCCTCGGAAATGGGAAAGAAGATACCGGCCAAGCGGCCACGACGGGTCACCAGGGTGGGGTCCTTAGCGCGCATCAACCCGGTGGCATGGTTGCGAAAGTCACGTACCGTCCTGATCTTCATGTGGTCACCCGGGATGGGCATGTCAGCGACATGTGGTCACCCAGGATGGGCATTTTAGCGAACTCTGGAAATCGCCTGGGCTGCCAAAATGCGCCAACTCGCGCGAATCCTGAAAATGTATACCGCCGCATCTCCCCAAGAGCAACCGGATGGCCTGTTCAGTCGAGTTTCAGGCTCAAGTGTGAGTTGGTAGGCAAGTCTTGCCCCTCGAACTTGAAACCTGAAACTCGAAACTGCCGCACTGCGGTCAGCCCTTGTAGCCTGCGCCGTGGAGGGCGCTCTCGAAGCAGTGCAGGAAGTGGGTCACGCTGCCGCTGGTGGCCAGTGGGCCCATCAGGCCGACGCGAAAGACCTTGCCGGCGAGTTGTCCGAAGCCGCCCGCGATCTCGATGCCGTTTTCCTTGAGCAGCGTGGCGCGGACCTTGGCGTCGTCAACCCCCTGCGGAACTTTGGGCGTGTTCAGGTTCCAGATGCGATTGGCTGGCGAGGGCACATGCATCTCGAGCCCGAGCTTCTCGATCTTTTTCACGAACTCCAGATGCGCCTGGTGATGGCGTTCCCAGCGATTCTCCAGCCCTTCCTCTTCGATGAGCGCGAGGCCTTCGCGCAGGGCGTAGAACATGGTCGCCGACGCGGTGTGGTGATAGCGGTGCGACTCGATGAGGTAGTCGGAGATGAGCTTGATGTCGAAGTACCAGGAGCGGTTGGGCGTCTCGCGTTTGCGCAGCCACTCCATGGCGCGCGGCGAGACGGTGATGGGCGCCAGTCCCGGAGGACAACTCAGGCCCTTCTGCGAGCAACTGTAGGCGATGTCGACGCCGGTCTTGTCAACTTCGACGGGCATTGCGCCCAGCGAGGTGACGCAGTCGGCGATGACCAGCGCGCCCACTTCATGCGCGGCTTCGCAGATGGGGGTGCCGCGCTGGAAGGCGCCGGCGGAAGTTTCGGCCTGGACGTAGGTCACGACCTGCGGCTTCTCGCGGCGGATGAAGTCGCGGACTTCGTGGTCGGCGAAGACTTCGCCCCAGGGTTTCTCGAAGCGCACGACCTCGGCGCCCTGACGGCGCGCCATCTCGGTCTGGCGATCGCAGAAATATCCGTTGGCCAAGGCGACGACCTTGGTTCCTGGCTGGACGAAGTTGCTGATCGCGGTCTCCATGCCGCCGCTGCCGGTGGCGGAGATGACGAACGTCTCCTGGTTTTTGGTGCCGAAGACGGTGCGCAACAGGCGCTGAATGTCGTTGGAGACCTCGAAAAAGTAGGCGTCGAGATGGCCGACGATGGGTTGCGCCATGGCCTGGTACACGCGCGGATGAACTTGACCGGGACCGGGGCCGTAGAGCAGGCGCTTGGGAGGATGAACGACGGTTTCTTCCATGAGAACAGGTTCGGCGATAGTTGCCATGCAGGCTCCTTTTATCTAGTAGTGGATGTTTCTATGGTATGCATGGGCGCGTACAGGGTTCTGTGACGCGTAGGACAATGCGGCGTGATATTCCGCCGCCAAGAAAAAAGGCCGCGACGAGCGCGGCCGGACAGAACCTGGATGTTATCGTATGGGCCATGTGTCGTCCCTAAAGGGACTCGGGATTCAATTATTAGCTTACCCAGCGTTGAAACGCTGGGCTAAACTCTTCCGCGTCTATGGCGCTCGTGTCCTAAAATTTCGAACAATAGCCGTCCGAGAAAACAAATCGTGTCCAGGAACAGCCACTTCCCAGCTGCGAGCTACGGCTTTATCCCGCAACTTCTTCCAACTGCTTCTGGTCGATGTCGAAGTTCGAGTACACATGCTCGACGTCGTCGTGCTCTTCCAGCGCCTCGAGCAAGCGGATCATGGTGTTGGCCTGCTGGCCTTCGAGCTTGGTGTAGTTCTGCGGCACCATGCCGATCTCGGCAACTTCGGGAGTGATGCCCGCCTTCTTCACGGCTTCAAGGACCGTCTCGTAGGAAGAGGGGTCGGTCAGCACTTCCCAACTCTCGCCGTCATCTTTCAGGTCGTCAGCGCCGGCTTCCAGCACAAGGTCCATCAGGTCGTCTTCCTTGGCAGCCGACTTGGGGATGACGATGTCGCCCTTCTTGTGGAACATGTAGGCCACCGATCCGGCTGCACCCAGGTTCCCGCCGTTCTTGGAGAAGACGTGGCGAATTTCGCTGACGGTGCGATTGCGATTGTCGGTGGAAACCTCGACCAGAATGGCGACGCCGCCGGGACCATAACCTTCGAAGGTGATCTCCTCGTAGGAGACGCCGGGCAGCTCGCCCGTGCCGCGCTGGATGGCGCGTTTGATATTGTCGGCGGGCATGTTTTCCGCCTTCGCGGCCTGCACCGCGCCGCGCAGGCGCGGGTTCTTCTCGGGATCACCACCGCTTTTGGCAGCGATGGTGATTTCCTTTATTAGCCGCGTAAAGATCTTGCCGCGCTTGGCGTCGAGCGCGCCCTTCTTATGCTTAATGGTTGCCCATTTGGAATGGCCTGACATGAAAGGACCTCAAATTTGGACGATCTGGATAAATGCTGATGGCGCGCATGAGCATGTACGGGCGCGCAAAGCCACCCCTCCAACCCCGAAGGTCAGAGTGGACGAAGAAAAATTATAGCACTGGGAAATGGGCGGGATTGCGGCAGGGTTAGGAGCCGTGCCCGTTGCCGCTACGGTCGAGGAAGCGCCGGAGAGACTCCTCCGTGCGCTTCTGGGCCTCGGCGAGCTCCTGAAGTGAGCCGTAAAACCGCGCCTCCGAATCGATTACCGCTTTCATCTTACTCTCCATCTCCACCAGCATTCTCATACCCGTGGTCAGGAGAGTGCGGATACCAGCGTCAGCTTCCATGATTTGCATTGTACAGCCACGCTGACTCAGGTCTGCAAGTCGCCAGATCCGTAGCGAGCTTAGGCACGCTTCGCCGGCACCCTGATTTCCCAGTCACAAGGTCAAGGTGGCAACCACCTCATAGTAGGTTTCCTGAGCGTTCGTCCATCTTTCGCAGGATTCTTATGCCGATCCGAAGCAGCTCTTTGGTCGCGGCCAGCGCAGGGTCTGCGGCGATCGTCTTCTCGACGTCGGCGGAATACTTCGGTGCGTCTTCGCCAAAGGGCCGCAGCAGATCGGCATCCATCTTTTTTCCTCCGAGTTACTTCTTCTCCGCTGCGGCGGCCTGCTTCTGGTGCCACTCGCGCGCCCTGCGATCCACTTCTTCGGCCGAGAGATCCTCGACGTGCGTGCCGATCCACCAGTTGTTGCCTTCCGAATCGGTGACGCCGCCGTGACGGTCGCCGTAGAACTGGTCGGCCGGCTCGGCCAGAGACTTGGCCCCGGCCGCGAGCGCTTTCTTGTAAAGGGCATCGCAGTCCTCGACATAGAGATAGAAGTTGGCGGGGCGAGCGTGCCAATCGCCACGGGCGCGGCCGAGCATCAGCACCGAGGTGCCGACCTTCATCTCGGCGTGCTGCACCTGCCCGTTGTCATCGCGCATGGCATAGACTTCCTTCCCGTCGAAAGCTTTCTTCAGGAAGTCCATCACGGCTTCGGGATGCTCAATCGTCAGGTAAGGGGTTACGGTCTGATATCCATCGGGAATCGGCTTCACGGCCATAATTCAGCTCCTCTGCTTAAAGTCATGCCTTCCGAACTTGAAGGCTGGTTGACATCCTGCTGCAGTCCGGCGCGCCGCGTCTTGTAAAAACTTGACCTCCGTGCCCAACTATCTATCCATGGGAACGTGATTCACGTGCGGGGTTTTCTGCTCCAGGTACTGCATGGGCGTAATCCCGGCGAATTCCTGGAAGTCGTGGTTAAAGTGGGCCTGATCGTAATAGCCGCAATCGAGGGCCATCGCAGCCCAGCCAATCTTATGGAGGGGATGGACCGTCCGTACGACCCTCTGGAAGCGGCTCACACGGCAAAACAGCTTGGGCGTCAGTCCAACCTCGTTGGAGAACAGTTGGATAAAGCGGCGCTGGCTGAAGCCGACGGCTTCCGCCATCTGCAACACTGGGCCATGCGGCGCGCAACGAAATTGTTGTATGGCGAAGTTCACGGCGGGATGGCGTTGGAGAGGCTTGGCCAACTGCTCCAGCAGGCACTGTTCGAGTACGGCGAATTTCTGCTGAGGCGTCGGGGCCATCAGAAGCCGCTCGCGCAGCCGCGCCGAAGCAGCTCCCCACAGGCACTCCAGCGCGACCGTCTGATTGTTCAGCTCACACGCAGGTTCACGGAAAAACGGAAAGGCTCCTCCCGGCTTGAAGTGCACGCCGATGGTCGACGCCGCGCCTGCGGTGTCGATTACGAAAAACTCGGAGCGCGGTCCGGAGACGACGCATCCGGGAACGGTGTGGAATTGTTCCAGCTTGTGCGGATCGTAGATGCGAACGCGATCCTCGCGAAGGTTGATGACCAGCTCGACCGTGCCGTCGGGAAGCAGGCGCTCTTTTGCGTGACTGGTGTCGTAGCCTTCGTTCAGCCAGAGCAGGTCGACGAAGTCCGACAGCGGCGGCGCCGGTTTCTTGTGCGTCAGCAAGGCCATGCTTATTCTGTTGCGTTCGCCGGCTTGAACAACCCGATCGTATTGCCCTCGGGATCTGCGAACCAGGAAAAGTCTCCTTGTGGAATCTGGATGACCGGCAGCAGCGCTTTGCCGCCCAGGGCCACGGCTTTGTCCAGATATGCCTGCACATTATCCACCGCGATGTACACGATCACGTAGTTGTGCGGCTCATGCCCGAGCGCAGTGATATGGCCGTTGATTCCGGAGCCTGCGCCGGTATCGATCATGGTCGCCGGGCCGGCTTCCTGTGTGCTCCAGTCGAACAGCTTGCTAAAGAATTGCGCGGTGCGCGCCTTATCGCGGCAGCCAATCTCGAAATGCACAACCGGTCGTCCCATATGACACCCCTGCGTTGGAATCCTGAAATTGTACGCGAGATTGCATGGGTCCAACTTGAACACTGGGCGAAAATTCGGAGGCTCACTGCGCATCCCAGCCCGCGACGCGATCCCTGTCCGGGCGAGCGGCTTTGGCCGACAGGTAATCAGGCAAACAGGCAAACCAATGGCAACCTTGGTGCAATTGCTGTTACTCATATTCTCAAGCCTTGCATTCGTTCGGAGAAGGCGATGAGAAACCTTACAGTCTTCCTATCGATCGCCGCAGTGGCGAATCTTGCCGTCACGCTCTGGCACCTCTATCTCACGGTAGAGATGCACCCCGGACTGATGGGCACAACACCGATGCGGATCGCAATCCAAACCGGCGTCCTCACGCTTGCCGGCATCGCGCTGTTATGGATGCGCCATCCGAAGATCGGATCGCTCGTCCTCATCGTCGTGTTGGCCCTCGGCTTCGTCATGGGGTGCCTCGAGCACTTTTTCGTCGCCGGTCCGTACAACGTATTCGACGTCGCCGGACACTGGGTCCTCCCATTCGATATCAGCGTCGCGCTTCTCGTTGTCGTCCAGGTTGCGGGTCTCTCTGCTGCCGGGCGCATGTTCGCAGCGCGCGCTTGAGGGGCTTTGTGTCCGGAGCACCGGGACAGTGCCCCTCGTCAGATTCTCGTGCAAAAGTTCAATATCCCAACCGGCTGAAGTGCACGCCCAGGTAATACGCCCACAGAAGGAACGCGAAAACGGCTTTCGGAAAGCCCAGGTGCAGAAAGCCAATGGTGAAGAGCCATCCCAGGAACCACACGATTCCCATAGAGGCAGAGGTATGGTGTTCGACCTTAATCTTCTCCACGTCGCCTCCGCATTGAAGTTTCGCTTCGGCTGCCACGCTCAGTGAGTCTAACGAGAGCCGCTATCGGTGGTTGACTCGCCTGCGGCCCCGCGGTCGGCGAGGAGCAGCGCTTGCGACTGGTTGACGCGTCCGCCGGGAATCGAGGGATCGGCCCGGCGCAGCTTGGCCAGCGCGGCCACCTTGTCTTCGCCGCTCACCAGCCAGAGGATGCGGCGCGAGCGGTTGAGCACGGGATAGGTCAGCGTCATGCGGCGGCGGTTCTGATAGACGCCGGTGATGGCGACGTCGCGGTCCATGACGTTGAGCACGGGGTCGTTGGGAATGAGCGACGCGGTGTGCCCGTCAGGGCCCAAGCCCAGATGCGCCAGATCCAGCACCGGCGGCTTACCCGCGATGCTCTCCAGGGTTTGTGCGTACTGGCGCGCGGCCGCGTCGGAGTCGGCCATTTCGACCGGCATGGGATAAATCTGCTGCTCGGGGATAGGCGCGTTCTCCAGCAACGTGGCGCGCAGGTGCTCGTAGTTGCGGTCGGGATCGCCGGCAGGCGCGATGCGCTCGTCGATCTGCAAGACGTGGACGTTGGCCCACGGGACCTGCTCGTTGGCCAGCTCGCGCAGCATGAGCCAGGGCGTCTTGCCGCCGCTGACGGCCATGATGAAGCGGCCTCTCGCCTGCACGGCGGCGCGGGCATCGGCGGCGATAACAGCGGCCGCGCGCCTGGCCAGAGATGCGATGTCGGGAAGAATTTCGATGTTCATGATGGCTCCAACGAAGATCGCACAGGATTGCCCGTCGACTCAGCGTGATGACTGCAAGAACCAGAAGATTGTCATCACGAGAGGGCGGAACAGGGCTCCCGACAAGCGCTTCTTTTGCGCTTGTTGGGACAGTTTAGGCCGACGAGGGACCGGCTTTCCTCGCGCGCAAAGCAGCTCCCTCGACTCCGCGCCCGCCCGCCCGCGAAGTCGCGGGCGGGAAGAATTGCGGACGCTCCGCTCGGGATGACACGATTAGACAGCAAAGTGAGTGCCGCGGTTGAAGCCGCGGCCCATCTTAACAACGGCGCTGACGCGTGCCCACTGGCACGTTCTACTTCCCTGCCGCCTTCTCCAGGTGTCCGCCGAATTCGTAGCGCATCGCCGAGAGCAGCTTGTCGGCGAAGTCGCCGAGGCCGCGCGAGCTGAAGCGCTCGTACAGCGAGGTCGTCAGCACGGGACTGGGGACGCCTTCGTCGATGCTGGCCTTGATGGTCCAGCGGCCCTCGCCTGAATCGGAGACGCGTCCGGCGAACTTCTGCAGCTGCGGATCTTCGGCCAACGCAATTGCCGTCAAATCGAGCAGCCACGAGGCGATCACGCTGCCGCGCCGCCACACCTCGGCAACATCGGCCAGGTTGAAGTCGTACTGGTAGTGCTCGGGATCGCGCAGCGGCGTGGTCTCGGCATCGATCTCGCCGGTCTGCTTGCCGATGTCGGCTGCCTTGATGATGTTCAGCCCCTCGGCATAGGCCGCCATGATGGCGTACTCGATGCCATTGTGCACCATCTTCACGAAGTGGCCGCCGCCGCTGGGACCGCAATGCAGGTAGCCATCCTCCGACGTGCCGCCCAGCCTCTCGCGTCCCGGAGTGCGATCGATGTTGCCGCGCCCTGGCGCCAGGGTCTTGAAGATGGGATCCAGGTGCTTCACCGCAGCATCCGGGCCACCGATCATCATGCAGTAGCCACGCTCCAGTCCCCAAACGCCGCCGCTGGTGCCCACGTCAACATAGTGAATGCCCTTGGGCGCGAGCTCTTTAGCGCGGCGAATATCGTCGATGTAATACGAGTTGCCGCCATCGATGAGGATATCGCCGGCCTCGAGGTGAGGCGCGATTTGCGCGATGGTCTGGTCCACGACTCCGGCCGGGACCATAAGCCACATGGCCCGCGGCTTCTTGAGCTTCTTGATCATGTCCTGCAGCGAGGATGACCCCACCGCCTTCTCCCGCACCAGTTCGTCCACCGTTTTGGGAGACATATCGAAGACCACGCATTCGTGGCCGTTCCTGATGAGACGGCGCACCATGTTCGCGCCCATACGTCCCAAACCTACCATTCCGAGTTGCATTGCTCGCTCCTTGAAGGAATCACCACAGAGACACAGAGCCACAGAGAAAGCTTTTCCATTTTTTCCCTCTGCGTCTCTGTGCCTCTGTGGTTTGGTTTGTTTTTACGCGCCCTTGGCCAGGACCATGCTCTTTGACTCGATGACCTTCATCAGGTCGTTCCACGACTCGACGAACGACTTGGCGCCCTCGTCCTGCAACTGCACTCCCAGGGCGTCAACATTAATGCCCGCCTTGCCGAAGTCAGCGATGACTTTTTCGCAGTCGCCGCCATCGCGCGCGAGCGTGGCTCCGATGTCGCCGTGGTCGGCAAGCGCCTTGAGCGTGCCTTCCGGCATGGTGTTCACCGTGTTGGGCGCGGCCAGGCTCTTGATGTAGAGCACGTCCGAGGCCTTCGGATCTTTGGTTCCGGTGCTGGCAAACAAGAGCCGCTGCGGATTGTATCCCGCCTTCTTGATCGCCTGCCAGCGCGGCGACTCCAGCGTGTCGCGATAGGCTTTATAGATGCGCGTGGCGATGGCGATTCCCAGCTTGTCGCGCAGCGCCTCCGGCACCTTGTCGATGGTCGCAACGTCCCACCGGCTGATGAACACCGAAGCCACGGAACTGACATTCTCCGGCGGCAGGCCGGCAGCGATGCGCCGTTCAATACCGCGCAAGTAGGCTTCGGACTGGGCCAGGTAATGCTCCCGCGAAAACAACAACGTGACATTCACCGAGACGCCCGCGAAGATGGCTTCCTCGATGGCCGGCAGGCCTTCTTTGGTGCCGGGAATCTTGATGAACAGATTGGGGTGTCCCGCGCGGGCGCACAGGTCTTCGGCCTGCTTCAGTGTGCTCGCCGTGTCGTGGGCCAGCAGCGGCGAGACCTCGAGCGACACCCAGCCATCCACGCCATTCGATTTGGCGTGAATGTCGCGGAACAGGTCGGCCGCGCGCGTCAGGTCCTCCAGCGCGATCTCGAAGAAGAGGGCTTCGCCGGACTTGCCTTCGCTCATCTTGCGCTGGATCACGGGATCATAGGTTGGGCTGTTTTTGATCGCGTGGTCGAAAATGGTCGGGTTGGAGGTTAGTCCGGTAACCGAGAACTCTTGGATGTAGCGCTGCAGCGTGCCTTTATCCAGCAGGTCGCGGGTAATGTTGTCCAGCCAGAGACTCTGGCCCAGCTCGTGCAGTTGTTGCGTTGCTCTCATACGATCACCTCGAATCGGAATCACAAGAAGCTATCAGGCCGGCCAAGCGGCTTCAAGTAAGAAATGGAGCAGAAAACCCCGATGACGGCAACGGCGTGGAAAATCAGCGGATGCTACTATACACCGGCGCAGGCCGCTGTGGGCGTAATTACGCAGGAATAATCTTGCTGCGCTTCTGGCCGGCAGCGTGTAGTCTGTGCTAGTTTCTGCAGCCAAAGGAGTTGACACGTGGCCACAACCATTGCTGAACTGGATCGCCGATTCCGCATCCCCGGAGTAGCCCAACTGGTGGCGGGCAATGGCGGCTGGTCGAAGGTGCAGATCAGCGCGCCGGCCGCGTCGGGCGAGATTTACCTGCACGGCGCGCACGTCACCTCGTGGCAGCCCGCCGGCGCGGAGGAAGTCCTGTTCCTGAGCCCGCATTCCATCTGGCAGGAGGGCAAGGCGATTCGCGGCGGCGTTCCTATTTGCTTTCCCTGGTTCGGCGACAAGGCCGGCGATCCGCACGCGCCGGCGCACGGCTTCGTTCGCGCCAAGAACTGGCAACTCGATTCAGTGGAGCAGAACGGAGACGCGGTTTCGGTCAGCATGTCCACCTCAAGCGACGACGGCACGCGGCAGTGGTGGCCCGCCGATTTCCGAACGACTTATCGCGTGACCTTTGGAGCCGAACTGCTGCTGGAGCTGACCACGGCCAACACCGGAGCTTCTCCATTGCGCCTGGAGGAGGCGCTGCATTCCTACTACAGAGTGGGAGATGCCACCCGAGCACGGATTTCCGGCCTCGACGGGACACACTATCTCGACAAAACCGATTCCTTTCGCGAGAAGCTGCAGGCCGGCGATGTCGTGATCGCCGCGGAAACCGACAGCGTCTACCTGAACACCCCACACGCGCTGGAATTGAGCGACCCTGTCCTACAACGTAAGATCACGGTCGTGAAGGAGAATTCCCTCACTACGGTGGTGTGGAATCCGTGGACCGAGAAAGCGCGCGAACTGAAGGACCTGGGCGAAGATCAATGGCGGAAGATGCTGTGCATTGAGGCCTGCAACGTCGGTGACTTTTTCGTCGAGGTCCAACCCGGCGAGCAGCATACAATGCGGGCGCGAGTAAGTGTCAGCGGTATTTGAACAAAGCCAATTGCAACGGCGAAACGCGGAAGCCGGTCGACGAAATCTGTTACCATTCCCAACATTCCATCCCGCAATGGAGAACCAGCAGCTATGAAGCACGTGGTCATCGTGGGCGGTGGTTTTGCCGGATTTCACTGCGCCCGCAAGCTTTCGTCGCATCGCGACGTTCACATTACCCTCATCGACAAGAATAATTATCAGCAGTTCCAGCCACTGCTGTACCAGGTGGCGGCGGGTTTTCTTTCTCCCAGCAGTGTCGGCTTCAGCCTGCGAAACATGCTGGTGCCGCATCCCAGCGTGGAGGTCAAGCTGGACGAAGTTGTCTCGGCCGACCTGAACACCCGCACCGTAACCACCTCCCACGGCATAAGCCATCAGGGCGACTATCTGGTGCTCGCCGCCGGATCACAGGCCAATTTTTTCGGCACGCCGGGAGCCGAACAGAACGCCTACCCGCTCTACTCGCTGCACGATGCCGAATTGCTGCGCTCCCGCATTCTGGCCGTGCTGGAGGCCGCGGACCGCGACCCATCTCTCATCGAGAAGGGCGCGCTGAACTTTGTGCTGGTCGGCGCCGGCGCCACCGGAACGGAATTGGCCGGGACCCTGGGCGACATGATCCAGAACCCGCTCAAGGCCGAGTTCCCCAATGTCCCGTTTGAGCAGGCCGGCATACACCTCGTCGATATGGGGCATTCTGTCCTGAGCGCGTTTTCTGCGAAGGCGCAGAAGTACGCGGCTGAGATGCTGGTAAAGCGCGGGGTGACGCTGCACCTGGGAGTTGCGGTGAAGGAGGTTGGATCCGGCCATGTGCTGCTTTCCGACGGCACGCGCATTCCCACGCACACAGTCGTCTGGGCGGGAGGGTTGCGCGCCTCGAACTTGTCGGGCAAGCTCGGTATTCGCGCCGGTCATGGCGGACGCGTGGATGTGCAGCCCGACCTCACGGTAGAAGGCTTACCACGCGTCTACGCGCTCGGCGATTTCGCGAACCTGACCGACCAGGATGGCCAGCCCTTGCCGCAACTCGCCTCGGTTGCCGAACAAGCGGGCAAATGGTGCGCCAAGAACATTGCCGCCGACATTGACGGCGCGCCACGGATGCCCTTCGAATATCTCGACAAAGGAATCATGGCGATGATCGGGCGCAAGGCCGCGGTAGCGGAAGTCGGCCCTCACCGTCACGATTTACAAGGCGCCATCGCCTTTGCCGCCTGGCTCGGCGTTCATGCCGCACTCCTGACCTCGACCCGCGCCAAAATGGAAACCTTCGTCGACTGGGCGTGGGATTATTTCAGCAAGGTGAGAGCCGACGAAATGCTCGATCGCTTCCATGAGGAGGAGATCGACTGGAACGCTGACCTGCCGCCGCAGAAGGCGCAGGCGAATTCGGCGACCCCCTCCTGATCAACACGGCGTTCATGCCTTGGTCTGGCCAAGCCGTATTGCTTTCCTGGTCCGTACCGCCGGCGGCAAGCTTCGCGCTGGCGCTGACGGCGGCCATTTATTTGCGCGGCTGGTTCTTGCTGCGCCGCGCTCGCGTGCCCTTCGTCCCCGGCTGGCGCGCCATCTGCTTTCTGCTCGGACTGCTGACGCTCTGGATCGCGCTGGCTTCCCCGCTCGATACCTTCTCCGCATTCATCGTTACCATGCACATGCTGCAGCACATGCTGCTGATGATGGTTGCACCGCCGCTCATCTTGCTGGGCGCGCCGCTGATTCCGCTGGTGCGCGGACTGCCGGTGTTCGCGGCCCGCGAATTCGCCGGGCCGTTCCTGAATTGGCGAATCGCCAAGCGGATAGGGAGCGCGCTCACCAATTTATTTGTGGCGCTGGTACTGATGGGCGTGGTGATGTTCGGCTGGCACACGCCGCGGCTGTACGAGATTGCCCTTGCTTCCAGTTCCTGGCATGAGGTGGAACACGCCTGCTTCTTTGTGGCCTCGCTGATCTTCTGGTGGCCGGTGGTGCAGCCCTGGCCGAGTCGCGCCCAGGCGCCGCGATGGGCCGTGGTGCCCTACCTGTTGATCGCCGATCTTCAGAACACCATTTTGTCGGCAATCCTGGTGTTCTCCGATCGCGTGCTGTATCCGTCGTACGCGCGCATGCCGCGACTGTTCGGACTTTCCGCAATGCAGGACCAGGCAGCCTCGGGCGCGATCATGTGGGTGCTGGGGTCGATGGCGTTTCTGGTGCCGGCCATCATCATCGCGGTGCAGTACCTTTCGCCAAGAACTGTGCTACTGCTGCCGCAGCCGGCTCTGAAGGCGCAGTCTCCATCGCGTATTTCCCGGCGCGCGCATCCGATGCTGCCGATCCATGGATGGCTGCAACGGCAGTTGGGTACCGCCAGGCTGGAAGCGTTCACTTTTGTATTGCTATGTGTTGCGGCGGGGCTGTGCCTGGCGGCGCTTGCATCGCGTCCCTCCGATGATGACGACCAAGTCCTGAGAATGCGCGCAACATCAGGGAGCTTCGCGGTTGCAGTCTTCGCTGCTCGGGACCTGCAGACAGGCCCCAATTCGTTTTTAGTATTGGTGCAAGACGGCAAAACGCAAGAGGTGCTACAAGACGCGACGGTGAATTTCCGTGCGCGACAGGAGGCAACTGGACGGGAGACGAACCCGGTGCGTGCCGGGACGGAAGATTCCGAGAACAAGCTGCTGCAATCCGCAGATCTCGAATTGCCCGGTGCGGGTGATTGGTCGCTGCTGATCAACGTGCAACGCGCTTCCGAAGCTGCCGAATTTGCCGTGCCGCTGAAGGTCCTGAAACCGGAGACCGGCTTCGCGGTGCCTTGGCCGTATGTGGTTCTGCTCATATTCAGCGCAGTTTTCTCCTTTAGCTACTTGCGGCGACACCGGGCATCGACCACGGCTCGCAATGCTGACTCGCGAGTGGAGAACCGCGCCACGACGCCTACGGGTTCGCATAAGGGCACGACGTTACAGGCTGCCGAAAACCTGCGCGTTCGGAGGACTTGAGTCAGGGGCACGAGGTTACCAGCCGCCGAAAAACCTTCGCTACTTGCCATTCGATTTCGTGCCCGCCTGCTCCTTGCGATTCGACTCCATACCCCTGCGCTGCTCCTCCTGCTCCACCTGTCGGCGCAGATCGCGGATTAGGACCGTCCACATCTGCGAATTGGTGCGCAGCAGGATTTGCAGGTTCTGGTCGCGCAAAAATTCGATCTCGCTGCTCATGTTCAGATTCAGGCTTTCCAGCCGGTTGAGATCATCTCGCATCTGCGCCAGCGGGTCGCCAGCCTGGCCGGGAGCTTGTTGCGCGCTCGACTCTGGTGCGGCCTGAGGGGGCGTTTCGTTGGTTTTCGACGGCGGCGCATTCTGCCAAAACAGCAGCGATAGCAGCAACAACACACATCCAATTCTCATTTGGCATTCCTCACGGAAATGGAAAGCAGAGTGAAGAGGCTCGATCGCGCCGGGTGAGCGCCGTGCCTCTGGTGATGTTTTCGCGGTTCATTATGGCAGTTTCACAGCTTCTGTATCCGCTTTGAAAGGGCGCGGCTTTAGCCGCGCCGAACCGCGTCCAAACAACTGGCCTTTAGGCCCCGAGGCATGCGGTCCCTCAGCGGCTAAAGCCGGCCTCTGCCGGTTAGCTTCCGGCACGCCTCAAGGTGTGCCCCTTCAAAACGGATACAGCTACAATGAAACGGCGCTGCATTCAGTATGATCGCAATTGCTCTTCTCGAGGAGAACCTTGCTTGCACCGGACCACCCTGGGCGATTTTGAACTAACCATCCTCTCCGACGGCAACTACTGGGCCGACGGCGGCGCCATGTTCGGCATCATCCCCAAAGTCATGTGGGAGAAGCGCATCACGCCGGACGAGCGCAACACCATCGCGATGGGCACCAATTCCCTGCTGATTCGCACCGGGCGGCACAATGTGCTGGTCGATACCGGCATCGGCAGCAAGCTGAATGACAAGCAGCAGTCCATCCATCGCAACCAGGCGCTGCTGATGAAGAGCTTTGAGCAGGCCGGCATCGCACCCGACGAAATCGACATCGTCATCAATACCCATCTGCATTTCGACCACTGCGGCTGGGACACCTATTACGACAAGAACGGCAAGCCGGTGCCGACGTTCCCTCGCGCCACCTACTACGTGCAGCGAGGCGAGATGGAGCACGCCCACGAACAGCACGAGCGCGATCGCGTCAGCTACATGACCGACAATTACGACCCGCTGCTCGAGAGCGGGCAGATGAAGCTGCTGGAGGGAGACGGCGAAATCGTGCCGGGAATTTCGGTGAGGCTTGTTCCGGGGCACACCCGCGATCTACAGGCGGTCATCGTTCGCAGCGGCGGCAAAGTTGCCGCGTATCCCAGCGACCTCATCTGCGATGCCAAGCACCTGGATCCGACATGGGTGTTAGGCTACGATCTGTATCCCCTGGAAACCATCGCCAACAAACATCGCTTTTACGAGTTCGCCATTCCGGAAGAGTGGCTTGTGGTCTTCACCCACGATCACGAGTTGCCGTGGGCGTATCTCAAGATAGGCGAAAAGGGACGACCCGTGGTTGACCATACGCCTCCGAAGGTGGGCTGACACTCTACCGCTAAAGCGCCATTTACCGCAGGCGGATGGATTCCTACAATGTGGGACAACTTCCAACGGCAGGAGGCCGCATGGGCAAGAAGGACAAGCGGGACAAGAAGAAAAAGCGGCGCGACGAGCAACGGGAAGCGTCGTCCGACAGCGGTAAGCTCAATTTGCGTGCCGTCGAGATCCCACCCCGTCCCAAGCCGATGAAGCCGGCCGACATTCGCGCCCTGCGTGAGGACCTGAACGCGAGCCAGGCATTGTTTGCGCGCTTGCTGAACGTCAGCTCCAACGCGGTGGAGAGCTGGGAACAGGGATTGCGCGAGCCGCGCCAGGCGACGCTCAAGCTGCTCTATGTAGCGAGGAAAAATCCGGAGGTATTGTTGAGCTAACCCGCATTGTACCGGTCAACCGCGCTATTTCTGGCCTGGACGGTCGCACGCGGCCAACTCATGGCCGTCAACCAATTCAGGCAACGCGAGCTCGCCACATCGGTACTTCGTGCGCAACAATTAAAATGAAGATGAGGCGGTCCATGACCAAACTTCAGCTTCTCGAAGACGAGATCAAAAAGCTGTCACCGGAAGAAATTGCTCAATTACGCCAGTGGTTTTTAGAACTTGATGCCGATCAGTGGGATCGCGAGGTTGAGCGTGATGCTGATTCCGGCAAACTCAACACTGTATTTGGGAGGTCGTTGGAAGATCACCGCGCTGGTAAGAGCCGCGAGCTTTGAAGCACTTTGCGAGTCCCGATTTCTGGCGGCTCTATAACCAGCTTCCCATGAAAAGCTGCCGTCATAGCTGACGACGTGAGATAGTACCGGGAGCTAAACGGAAATTCCTTTGCTAATATCGATTGCTAATAGGGGTCGATTGCTTAATAGGGGAGGGGCTATGCGGCGAGCACATTTTTGGCTCATCCTGATTGCGCTTTGTGAACTGCGTTGTGCCGGACAGACCTATACCGCGAACTACCTGTGTTATTTCGGGGTTGCAGCCGTTAACGACAGCGGGCAGGCTGTGGGCACGCGGTCAAATTCGAACGGTCAAGCCTTCGCGGTCCTTTGCAGCGGCGGGCAATTGATCGAACTTGGCGATCTCGGCGGTGGGGAGAGCTGGGCCTATGGCATCAACGACGGCGGGCAGGTTGTGGGCGGGTCCTACACCTCGGGCGGAGCAGTGCATGCCTTCCTTTACAGTGGCGGGAGCATGACTGACCTAGGCACGCTGCCAGGCGGAATGGATAGCGGTGCCACGGGCATCAACAACAGCGGGCAAGTCGTGGGCTGGGCGGACACTGCCACCGCGCAACACGCTTTTCTTTCTACTCGCGGAAGGATGATCGACCTGGGCACTTTGCCTGGCGGAGGCTGGAGCTTTGCAAACGGCATCAACAACCACGGACAGGTTGCAGGGTGGGCCACCACCGCCAGCGGAGCAACGCACGCCTTCCTTTACAGCGGCGGGAGCATGATCGACTTGGGCGCCTTGCCCGGCCAAACCCTAAGCGTCGCCACAGGCGTCAACGACAAAGGGCAGGTTGTGGGCTGGTCGGCCGCCTATGGGCAGAACACACACGCCTTCCTTTATAGCGGCGGAAGCATGATTGACTTGGGCGCGCTCCCAGGGTCCTACAGCGAGGCCTCTGGCATCAACAACCTCGGGCAGGTTGTGGGCTTCTCTGGGGATGCCTTCCTGTACAGTGGTGGAAGGATGCTGCTTCTCGACAACCTCGTTCACCTTCCCGGTGATATTCTCGGAACAGCACCCGCAATTAACAACGTCGGGCAGATCGTGGCCCAAGGGGAACTTGGCGCCTATCTGCTAACGCCTGGCTGCCCGATCAGCGATGAGGACGTCCGTCTCGATCCCGGCGGACCCGATGGCGTGTATTTCAATAGGGAGGGTCAGCCCATATCGATGTATGCCTCATTCACGCCGACGGGCACAAACGGAAGTCCTATCGGTCTCGACGCTTACGCTATGGCCTGCGGATTTACTAAATTTGACTGGATACAGACAGTCGACCATAACCTTGGTGGGGTATGGGCCCACGATAACCCCCAACAGGACTTAATGGTTCCACCTTTGCCACCGTACGACGAGCCCCCACTAGGCGGGTACACTTACGAATACGACTGCGAATACGAATACCCGTGCGGAAACCGAGCGTGCTACTATCCCCCGGGCTGCGACACCACGGGCCTCAGGAATGAATGGTTGTCAATATTTCAGCCGAACTTTGCGACTGCCCATCCCTTCTATTACAGTCCGGAGGACGTGAATGCCCCCAGAGGCTGTGCGCAGGGGGGTACCTATGGCTTCCTTGGGGGCTGCTCAATATTTATTACGAGCGATGCCGATGCACCTGACGTCCACGGAAATGGTGCGCTTAACTTCTTTGATTTGCCAAAGAATACTACCTGCACTACAGAACCTTGCTTGGAGTTCACAACACAATTGGTTGGCATTTGCGATGCCCCCTCTCCGGTGTGCAACTTTGCGGGGCAAAGCGTTCTTCTCTATCGGTGGACCTGGGAAAGCAACTACAATGGCACGACCGGTGGTGTAACGATAACAGGCACAAATGGGGAATGTAACGATAACACGCATCAGTTGTGTCCAGCTTCCGCCCGCCGTGCCGCCGAGTGAGGTTGCTAGATAGCCCCCGTCTGGCCTACAGCTCAGAACTCGCCGTTCGAGAAGCCGACGCGCTACTGGTACATCCAGGAGGGCGAACAGCCTGCATTACGGCCCACTTCGCCAGAGCACCCCAAACACAGGCCCACCGTGATCTTCCTGCCGAAGGGACCAGCGCAACACTTGGACGTGAGACCTGCTTGGTGTTCAAGGCGGTCGCTCACGTCACGCTTTGGATTCGTCTAGTGAGCCGCTACGTGCGTCCCGCGTGCCCGGCCACTTCCAGCCGCACTTCGGCGCGGCGCTGGGCCAGCAAGGTCGCGTCATAGTCCAGCTCCGGATCCTGCTTGCGCAGCGCCTCTTCAGCCCGTGTCTTCGCTTCCTGCGCGCGCTTCACGTCGATATCTTCGGGACGCTCGGCCGCGTCGGCCAAGATAGTGACTTTGTCGGGCAGCACTTCCGCGAACCCCCACGAGACGGCAAGATAGCTGGTCTTTCCACTCTGCGTGTAACTGAGCTCGCCCGGGCCAAGTTCCGTGATCAAGGGCGCATGTTGCGGCAGGATGCCCAGATAACCGCTGCGGCCGGGCATCTGCACCTGCTCGACATCCTCGTCGACTAATCGCTTGTCCGGAGTGACGATTTGTAGGTTCAGCGTTTCAGCCATAATGCAGTTGTCAGTTGTCGCTTGTCCGTCAGCACGAAAGCTAGTTGCTGATTGCTAGCTGCTAATTGCTAGTTGCTTCTTACGCGTGCGCCTTCATCTTCTCGGCCTCTTCCAGCACCTCGTCGATGTCACCCTTCATATAGAACGCCTGCTCGGGGATGTCGTCGTGCTTGCCGTCGACGATCTCCTGGAAGCTGCGCACCGTGTCGTCGATCTTCACGTAGCGTCCCTGCAGGCCGGTGAACTGCTCGGCGACGTGGAACGGCTGCGAGAGAAACTTCTGAATCTTGCGGGCGCGCTGCACCGTCAGCTTCTGGTCTTCGCTGAGTTCGTCGATGCCGAGAATGGCGATGATGTCCTGCAGGTCCTTGTAGCTCTGCAGGACGCGCTTCACGGCTTGCGCGCAGTTGTAATGCCCATCGCCCACCACGCGCGGGTCGAGAATGCGCGAGGTCGAGGCTAGCGGATCGACGGCGGGATAAATCCCCAGCTCGGAGATCTGGCGCGAGAGCACCGTGGTCGCATCCAGGTGAGCAAACGTCGTGGCCGGCGCGGGATCTGTCAAGTCGTCGGCGGGGACGTAAATTGCCTGCACCGAAGTCACCGAACCCTTCTTGGTCGAGGTGATGCGCTCCTGCAGCTCGCCCATCTCGGTGGCCAGGTTCGGCTGATATCCGACGGCCGAGGGCATGCGGCCCAGCAGCGTCGATACCTCCGAGCCCGCTTGCGTGAAACGGAAGATGTTGTCGATGAACAGCAGCGTGTCCGAACCTTCTTCATCGCGAAAATATTCCGCGACGGTCAGAGCGGTGAGCGCCACGCGCAGACGCGCTCCGGGCGGCTCGGTCATCTGGCCGTAAATCAGCGCAGCCTTTGACTTGCCCGGGTCTTTGATGTTCACGACGCCCGATTCCTGCATTTCCAGCCACAGGTCGTTCCCTTCGCGCGTGCGCTCGCCCACGCCGGCAAAGACGGAAAAGCCGCCGTGCTTCAGCGCAACGTTGTTGATGAGCTCCATGATGACGACGGTCTTGCCGACGCCTGCGCCGCCAAACAGGCCGATTTTGCCGCCTTTCAGGAACGGCTGGATCAGGTCGACGACCTTCACGCCGGTCTCGAACATTTCCATCTGTGTGGACTGCTCATCGAAGGCCGGCGCCTGGCGATGGATGGGGTTGCGCTTGGCGGCATCGACCGGCCCGAGCTTGTCGACGGGGTTGCCGATGACGTTCAGCACGCGGCCGAGGGTTGAGCGGCCCACGGGAACCGTGATCGGGCCGCCGAGATCGAGCGCCTTCATGCCGCGCACCATGCCCTCGGTAGGCTCCATGGCCACGCAGCGCACCCGGCCCTCGCCGAGCTGCTGCTCGACTTCGAGGATCACGTCGAGCGGATCAGGAACGTTGAAGCCCTCGCTGGTGACGCGCAGCGCCTGATAGATGGGCGGCAGCGCCGCCTCGGAGAATTGCACGTCCACCGCGGGACCTGCGATTTGAATTACGTGTCCGATGTTTTCTGCCATAAAACCTCAGTGGTCAGTGGCTAGTGGTCAGTACCAGAATGTCCGCGACCCATCCGACTCAGCCCACCAGTCACAATCGCAATCTCATTGTTTAACTGGCCACTGGCCACTAGCCACTGGCCACTGCTTCTACAGCGCGGCGGCCCCGCTCACAATCTCAATAATCTCCTTCGTAATCGCGGCCTGGCGGGCGCGGTTCATGGTCAGTGTCAGCGAGTCGATCACTTCGCTGGCATTGTTGCTGGCCGAATCCATGGCCGTCATGCGCGCAGCATTCTCCGCTGCCACCGACTCCAGCATGGCTTGGAAGAGCTGGAGCACGACATAGCGCGGCACCATGCCGCGAAAGATTTCTTCCGCCGGCTGCTCATAGATGTAATCCACATTGGCAGGAAATTCCTTGGCCCGCCGCTCCGCTTCGGTCTCCTCCGGCTCCTTCAAACTGATGCCGGCAGTTCTTGCCGCTTCGGCGGCGCGCTCCCGTTCCTCCAGCGTGAACTCTTCCGCCAGCGCTACTTCCTTGCGCCCGATCTCCTGCACCGGCAGAATTCTCTGCGCAATCAGCCGCTGCGAAATCACCGACTTGAATTCGTTGTAGATCACGTATACGGAATCGATTTCCGCGTCCTTATAGGCTTGGATCAGCGGCTCGACAATTTCGGAAACGGCCTCGTACTCCAGTTTCCCAAGGATATTGAGGTGTTCTCCCACGATTTCGATCTTGCCGGCGCGGGTGGTGCTGCCCTGCGGCCGGACGGGATAGCGGCGGCGCATGTAGTCGCGGCCTTTGCGGCCGACGGCAGCAATGCTGATGTTCTTGTCCTTGAAGTAGTCGATAAACTTGGCGGCCGCTTTGAGTACATTCGCGTTGAAGGCGCCCGCCAGGCCGCGGTCCCCGGTCACCAGCACGAGAAACACGTTCTGCTCCGGCCGTTGCGCCAGTAGCGGATGCTTGGGCTCGCCGGTTTTCTCGTTCACGAGATCGGCGCGTTCCGTAAGCGAGTGCAGGACATTCGTGATCATGGTCGCATACGGGCGCGCAGCCAGGGCGCGCTCCTGTGCGCGGCGCAGCTTGGCTGCGGCTACCATCTTCATGGCCTTGGTGATCTGCCGCGTGTTCTTCACGCTGCGGATGCGCCGCCGAATGTCGCGTATGTTCGCCATTTACTTTATGTGGGTGCCCCAGGTTCGCCCATCGTTTGGGCTAACCTGGGTCTTTCCTCAATCAACGCCCAGATTAGCGTCCAAAGGAAGGACGCGAACCTGGGGCACCAATCTTCAACTATGCTGTCGCCGCGGCGGGTCGCGCCGCCTGATGTTGCGCGGCGAACTGCTCCTTGTACTCCTTGATGACCTTGGTCATCGCCACACGCAGCTCATCGTCCAGCACCTTCTTTTCTTCGATTGATTTCAACACGCCAGGATTCGTGGCATCGACATACTCGTACAAGCCCTTTTCGAAGTCGCGAAGCTGGCCGACCTCCATGTCATCCAGCAGGCCCTGGGTTCCGGCGAAGATGATCAGAATCTGCTTGGAGAACGGCAGCGGCGCATACTGCCCCTGCTTCAGGATTTCCGTCAGACGCTGTCCGCGGGCAAGCTGCGCCTGCGTGGCTTTGTCCAGATCGCTGCCGAATTGCGAGAACGCCGCCAACTCGCGGAACTGGGCGAGATCAAGCCGCAGGGTACCGGCGACCTGACGCATGGCTTTGATCTGCGCGTTGCCGCCCACGCGGCTGACCGACAATCCTACGTTCACCGCCGGACGTACGCCGGAGTTGAACAAGTCGGTCTCGAGGTAAATCTGGCCGTCGGTAATCGAAATCACATTGGTCGGAATGTACGCCGAAACGTCTCCGGCCTGGGTTTCGATAATAGGCAGCGCCGTCAGTGAGCCGCCGCCCAGGTCATTGCTCAGCTTCGCGGCCCGCTCCAGCAGGCGCGAGTGGAGATAAAAGACATCGCCGGGATACGCTTCGCGTCCAGGCGGACGCCGTAGCAGCAGTGAAATTTCGCGATACGCCACCGCGTGCTTGGAAAGATCGTCATAGATGCACAGCGCGTGCCGCTTGCTATCGCGGAAATACTCGCCCATGGCGCAGGCGGCGTAGGGAGCGATGTACTGCATCGGCGCAGGGTCGGATGCCGACGCGGAGACGACGATGGTGTAATCCATGGCGCCGTAATCTTCCAGCGTCTTCACCACCTGCGCGACCGACGAACGCTTCTGCCCGACGGCGCAATAGATACAAATGAGGTCGCGGCCCTTACTGTTGATTATGGTGTCCAGTGCGACGGCGGTCTTGCCGGTCTGGCGGTCGCCAATGATCAGCTCGCGCTGGCCGCGGCCGATGGGAATCATCGAGTCGATGGCTTTCAGCCCCGTCGCCATCGGCTCTTTCACCGGCTGACGGCTGATGACGCCGGGCGCCAGACGTTCCAGCTCAATGAACTGGTTGGTATTGATCGGTCCCTTGTCGTCGATCGGCTGGCCGAGAGAATTCACCACCCGGCCGACCAGAGCGTCGCCGACGGGCACACTCATGATGCGCCCGGTGCGTTTCACCTCGTCGCCCTCTTCGATCTCGGTGTATTCGCCCATCAGCACCACGCCCACCTGGTCTTCTTCCAGGTTCATGGCGATGCCGGAGACGGCATGGGGGAAGGAGAGCAGCTCGCCGGCCATGACCTTTTCCAGGCCGTAGATGCGGGCGATGCCGTCGCCGATGGACATGACCGTGCCGACTTCGTCGACCGCGATCTTGGACTGGTAGTTGTCGATCTGCTCGCGTATGAGCTTGGTGATCTCGTCTGCTTTGATCTGCGCCATATTGCCTTGAAAGGGCACGGCTTCAGCCGTGCCGTCACAATCGTTCTATAAATTTCATCAGTCGGTGCCCCGGGTTCGCGTCCCGTTCTTGGACGCTAACCTGGGCCCACGTTAGTCCGCTGTCGCGGCCGAACGTGGGGCACCATCCCTTCTACGCTGTGCTCAAGTCCTGCCGCATCTTTTCCAGTTGCCCGCGCACCGAACCGTCATAAATGGTATCGCCAACGCGCACCAGCAATCCGCCCAGCAGCTCCGGATTGGAGACATAGCTGGCGCGGATTCTCTTGCCGGTCATGCGTTCCACGCGCGCTTCCACCTCGCGCTGCTGCTCTGCCGAGAGCGGCCGCGCGCTGGATACCTGCACTTCCGCGAATCCCAATTGCGCGTCTAGCTCCGTCTCGAATACCCGTACGATGTCGTCCAGCATTCCCAGCCGGCGATGATCGATGATCACGGCCATGAAATTTCGAATCGGCTTGACCGCTCCGATCTTTGCGGCAATGGCATCCAGCAGGGCCAGCTTCTGCTCCGGCAACACCGCGGGCGATTCCCAAACGCGGCGCAGCTCCAGGCTCTCATGCACGGCATCGACCATCGCCCGCAGTTGCTGGCGGGCGGCATCGCTGTCGATATGGTGCTCGAGCACGACCTCAACCAAGGCGCGCGCGTAACGGCTGGCGACCGAAGCCATAGCTTAGTGGCCATCCTTTCCGAGCTGGTCGACGAACTCGCGGACCAACGCATAATCGGTAGGCTCGTCCACGTGAATCCTGTGCGCTGCAAGATCGACGGCCAACGAAGCCGCGTAGCCCTTCAGCTCGCGCCGGGCATTGCGCGCGAGGGCATCGATCTCGGCTTCGGCGCCTTCGATGATTCTCTGCTTGTCACGCTCCGCCGCCTGACGGATACGCTCCTCTTCCGCCGCACCTTCGCGGTCAGCCAACTGGCGAATCTCGGCGACCTCAGCGTCGAGCTTGCCCAGGCGCGCCTCGATTTCCGTCAAACGGCGCGAGGCCTCGGCACTGGCCGCTTGGGCATCTCGGATATTTTTCTGGATCGCCGCCGTGCGCTGCCGAAAAACCTGCGGCAGGGTCCTCATCAGCAGCCAACAGACGACAATAATGCCGAGGAAGTTGACAGCCAGCGAGATGCCGAACGACGCGCCTTTGCCCAGACCTAAACGGCCTCCCCAGGCTTCAGCTGTGTGCTGGGCTTGCTCGGTAGTGGCCGTCAGAATCCGCGCTACGCCGGCATTGGCGCCCGCGTTTTCTTCCATCGCGGCTTTCTCGCGTTGTTCGCGATGCTCGACTCTCTGCCTCAGGTCTTCGCTCTGCTGCGCTTTGGCCGCTGCAACCAGCAGAAACGCCATAAAGGGAATTGCGATGAGCGCCTTCCAACGCGAGCTGATCATGCCGGACCGCCTATTCTGGCTGCCCCGGTGGGCCGCAGGATGATGCGGATGATCTCCGACGCCAGCCGCTCGGCTTCGCCCTGAAGACCGGCGCGCGCTTGCGCGATATCCTGCTCGATGGCGGCGCGGGCCTGGCGGATCTGCTCCTGGGCGCGGGCGCGCGCCTCCTCCAGCGCCTGCGTCCGCATCTGTTGCGCACCTTGGCGTCGCGATTCCTGGGCTTTGAAGATGGTTAGCCGCGCTTCCCTCAGCTTCTGCTCGTATTCCTGGGTGCGTGTTTCGGCGGCGGCGACATTGGCGCGCGCCTTTTGCATCACTCCCTCGGTGCGATCGCGGCGTTGCGCCAGCACCCGCTCCATCGGCTTGCGTACCAGGTTCTGATAGACCGCGTAGAGCAGCAGGAGCAGGACCACCGTGGGGATGGCGTCGAGCAGTAATTGGCCTGCTTGTTGAAGAGTGGTGTCCATCCTATGTCGTTGAGTCCTACGGCTGAAGATGCACTTGGGGGCGCTAGAGCTTTCTGGAACCATCCAAACTAACAGAGCGTTTCAGGCGATGTCAATGAACCGCGGCTCATTTTGGATTCGGAGGGTGCGTGCCCATTTGAATTTTCCAGTCCCCCGGGGACGCCCGTTGCGCGCACGTCGAGATCTGGCGCTCAAATCGCAGACACTATGGTCAATTATTGTCGCTACGGCGCGCTCCTGACGAACTCCGGCTGTTTTCCTTCGTCCCATGGCCGGTAGGTCTGCGCGAAGATCATGCGGCTGGCGATCGTGGGATGGTTCCACGCCCAGAACTCCCAAAACTTGTTCACATACGGATAGTCGAGCGAGACCTCGCCCAATTTTTGAAACGACATCGCGGCCACGCGTGACGAATCCGGCACGATGCCGTGAATGACTTCCAATCCGTACTGATCGGCCTGATGCTCATAATGACGCGAGACCGCATTGAATGCCGGCGTCGCCACAAACGCGAGCAGCGAGAGAACCAGCATCAGCAGCGGCAATGACGCCCAGTCGGCAAGGTCGCGGATTCCCCAGCGCGGGCCGTATCGCGCAACCAACCATTTCGCCCACCGATAGCCCACAAAAAACAGCAGCAGCAGGATCGCGAGGTCGATGCCGACTTCCTTCGGGATGTGGTGCAGCACGTAATGCCCCATTTCATGACCGAAGACAAACAACGTTTCCGGTATGGTCATGTCGTGCATGGTCGTGTCCCACACCACCACGCGCTTGGTCGTGCCGAAGCCGCTGACATAAGCGTTCAGCGTGGTGCGCTTCTCGCTGGCCTTCATCTCGAACATGTGCTGCGGCGGAATGCTCATGCCGGCGCGATTCACCACCCTCTCGATCTGCGCGACCAGGCCGGCGTGATTCTCGCTGAGCGGCTCGAATTTATCGAAGATCGGCTCGATCCAGATCGGCTCGATGAACATGACAAAGATGATGATCGGAATCAGCGCCAGCCAAAAGTAGAACCACCACCGGCGCGGGCTGCGGCGGATAACGCCGTACAAAATCCAGCCCAGAACAATCGCCGCGATAAAGCTAAGCAGCAGGCCCTTGCCCCAGTCGCTGAACCACGACCCCCAGTGCTGGACCGAAAGACCGTATTTCAGCCCTACATGATGGTCGTACACGTCGAAAGGAAGTTGCGTCAGCTCGACGACAAGCGTGAACAGCGACATCACCACCACAGCCTGCACGAAGCGGCGGCGCGACGCTCGTCCTGCCCACTCGCGCAAGCGCGTGCCGAAGCCCGTCCGCAGCATCAGCCACAAGACAACCAAGCTCCAGATGGTGGTGATGAAGTAGAGAGTTCCGTCGAGACGATACAAGGCGTATGCCTGGGTGAGCTTGTCCGGCGGAAGGGTATACCGCAGTAATGGACCGGAGCTGGCGACGTTGGTCCCGGCGGATGCGGGCTGCGGATTCTGCGCGACACTTGATCGAACGGCGAACATCAGCAGCAGAGCGAGAACCAGCCACAGCGCCGCGCGCAGGAGCCGCTGACGCCGATCTCCGGAATCTGCGCGAGAAAGCGCTTTCGCCCAGCGAAGTCGCGTTCTCTTCGGCCCGCGTTGCAGAGCCAGGAACGATATCGAATTCCGGGTCTCATCTGTTGTGAATTCAGTCACTTGGAACGCCTTCCCTCAAGTACTGCAAACAGGTCAGATTCCGCCACGTCCCGTGCGTTTCCTCTTGACTTTTCCACACGCCGCGCTACCATAAAGCTATCACCTCCGATCCGTTTCAGGATCGAATGGGCTCGGAGCCAAGGAATCGTCACCGCTCCTTGGCATCGGGCCCATTTTAATGTTTACGCCGCCGCGGCTTCGGATGGGCGCCCCAATTACTTTAGTACTCTGTCCATGGAATGAAGGCTAAAGTTCTGTTTGCTCTCGGTCTGTTTTTCTGCCTCACCCCCTGGGCCACGCCCCCTTTGGCTTTGCTCGCCGGACTTGTCTTCGGTGCCATCGCCATTCACCCCTATAAAAACGAATCGAGAGAGCTATCCAAGATCCTGCTACAGTCCGCCGTTGTAGGACTTGGCTTCGGAATGAACCTGCAGCAGGTGCTGCACGCCGGCAGCAGCGGATTCCTCTATACCGCAATGGGCATCGCCTTCGCGATGACGATCGGAATGTTGCTCGGCAAGTGGGCCGCGGTCCGCCCGCGAACGGCGTTCCTCATCTCGACGGGAACGGCGATCTGCGGCGGCAGCGCGATTGCCGCCGTCGGCCCCATCACCGGCGCGACCGAAGACGAGATGTCGGTTTCGCTGGGCACGATCTTCGTTTTGAATTCCGTCGCCCTGCTCACATTTCCGACCATTGGCTTGTGGTTGAAGCTGTCACAGATGCAGTTCGGATTGTGGGCGGCGCTGGCGATTCATGACACCAGTTCAGTGGTGGGTGCGTCGGCGAAGTACGGGGCATTGGCGTTGGCCATCGGGACGACCGTCAAACTGGCTCGCGCCTTATGGATAGTCCCCCTGTCGGTCGGTACGGCCGCGGTCAAAGGCAGCAAGACACGCATTCAGTGGCCGTGGTTCATCCTGTTCTTTTGCCTTGCGGCTGTGGCCAACACCTACTTCTTTCCGGGCGCAACGGCGTATCACTTCCTCAGTGGCGCAGGCAAGCTGATGCTCATCATCACGCTGTTTCTGATTGGCGCCAGCCTCTCGCCTGCGACCGTGCGCAGAGTCGGCCCTCGTCCGCTGCTGCAAGGAATCCTGTTGTGGATTGTCGTCGCCGTGACCAGCCTGCTGGCAATCCGCGCGGGCTGGATTCGAATCTAGCTCTCCTGTCGGCAACTTTGATGGGGGGGCCCCAGAGCCTGCCCTGAGCCTGTCGAAGGGTCTGGCGATTTTCCAGACCTGGGTACTCGGCGCGGAGTCGCCGTCAATGATGTGATGGATGGGCTCAGGTTTTCATTCAGCGAGGGGGCCGAAGCCCACACCGGCCCCGGCCCCGCTCGCTGGCTTTACGCCGCTTTGCTGGTCTGTGCGGCCATTTGTGTCATCATCTGGCGCATCGCAGCTATATGCCCCGGCGCTCGTTTTTCGATCCAGGTCTCATAGCGCTGCGCAGCTTTCTCCAGTTGGGCGAGGAATAGCGGATTGGAGAACCGCTGGCGCGCTTCCTGCATGGTCGGCTTCACCCGCTCCCAGACGAAGAAGAACTCGCCGTTGGTCTCGAAAAACAGTTCTTCATGGAGTAGTCCGTGGTTCAGGTACGCGCAGGCCTGGTCCCAGTAGCTGACCACCATCATGAATGAAGTGCCCGCGTCTGTTCCCATGGGCGCGATTCGCATCGCCTCGTCAAACGACTTGGGGTTGAAGTTCTGGCTGAACCAGTCGCGGGCCTGGCGCAGGCGCGCCTCGCGGCGGAGCTCAAAGATCTTCAGTTGCAGGTCTCCCTGTTCGTACGTCGGATTCGTAGCCATCGTTTTTCTCCTGATATGTCTTTTGGGTTCTTTTCTATTGATTTACGAGTTGGTGAGCTGCTGCTACTACCTTGCGGCGTGAGTTGCCACCCTTACTTCACTACTTCAGTTGTACGCCGATTTGTGAGCTCAATCCACGCTCAATGGCTACAGCTATTTTGATTCTTGTTCTGGTTTTCCGAACCCGGGATTATGGCCTGGCTGCAGGATCGTGAACCATCCGCCCATAACCGTTCGCCGGTTGATAAAAAGACTCTGTGTCTCTGTGATTAGCTGGGAATTTCTACGGCTCCCATCCTGCTTCGCCCACCAGCGGCACGAAGCGACAAAGCTCATGCTGGGTGACGCTGATCGCGCCGCCCACTTTGCGCACCAATTGCAACTGCTGTTCAAAGCGGGAGCCGACGGGAATGATCAGCCGGCCGTCGCCGGCTAATTGTTCGATGAGGGTCGGGGGAATTTCAGGTGCAGCCGCAGCAACCAGGACCTTATTGAACGGGGAGTGCTCCCGCAGGCCGCGACTACCGTCGCCGTGCACTACGTGAACATTCGCATATCCGAGCCGCTGCAGAATTTCTCGCGCCTTGTCGGCCAGTTCGGCGTGGCGCTCGATCGTCCAAACTTCGGCCGTCAGTTCGCCGAGAATGGCGGCCTCATACCCTGTGCCTGTGCCAATTTCGAGCACACGGTCTTCCGCGCGTAACCCGAGGACCTCCAACATGTCCGCCACAATGTACGGCTGCGAGATGGTCTGCCCGGCGCCGATGGGCAACGGGTAATCGCCATAGGCGTTCTGCCGGTCGGCCTCATCAACGAACGCCTCGCGCGGAACCCTGGCCATTGCGGCCAACACCCGCGGGTCGCGAATGCCGCGGGCGCGGAGCTGCTCGTCCACCATGCGCGCGCGCCGCTCCGCCAGGTCGTCGAGATTGCTATCGCCTTTGAACAGGAACGCCAAGGGCTGAAGCTCCGAGGCAAGGGCCTCATGGCTATCATGTTTTGGCGAGAACCCTGCGGGAACTAAGTCACTCGCAAGGATCGGGAGAACGGAGCCCGCAGGGCGTGCATGACAGCCCAGCATGGAGGGCGCCGCAGGCGACCGGACTGCTGGGTATGCGAAAGCTATTTCGTACCGAGTGCCTCGGGTACGAAATCCCGCAACCGTGTGTCACCCGGAATCGCAAAACAATATTGCCAAGAGGTCGTCCCCGGGGGACTGAACAAATCTAATTGCCCATGATACCCAGCATTCCGCTTCGCTCCATGCTGGGCTGTCATGCACGCCCTTCGGGCTCTGTCGCTTGTGTCGTCAGGCGTTTCGTCATTCGACAAGCGCCTGCCGAATTCTGTCTCCCCCAACCTTTTTAGCTCTTTGTCCCTGTGCCTCGGTGGTTAATCACTCAGTCCGCCACTTGCTTCTCTTCCGTTTCTGCCGGCGTTTCCGCGGTCGGAACGGACTCGCCGTTGGGTTTCGCGATCGCGGCCGCTCCCTTTCGCACGCTCGGCTTTGCCGTATGGGTTGACCGTTCGAAGGCGCCGATATGCCAGATGTCGCGGGCATACTCGGTCACGCAGCGATCGCTGGAGAACTTGCCGATGCGGGCGACATTCAGCACCGCTTTGCGCCACCACACTTCCTCGTTCAGGTATTCGCCGTCAATCCGCCCTTGCGTCTCGACGTAACTGGAAAAATCGGCGAGATGGAAGTAACGATCGCCGCGATGCACCAGCTCGTCGAAGATCCAGCGGAACAATCCGTGCTCGTTAGGGCAGAAGCGGTCGGAAGCCAGCGCGTCCATCACCTCGCGAATGTCGGGATCGGCGTCGTAGAGCTCGTGCGCGTTGTAAGAGCCCTTCTGCTGCATCTCGCGGATCTCCTGGGCGCGCAAGCCGAAAATATAGATGTTCTCTTCGCCGACTTCCTCCGCGATCTCAATGTTGGCCCCATCATAGGTGCCGATGGTGAGCGCCCCGTTCATCGCCAGCTTCATATTGCCGGTGCCGGAGGCTTCCATGCCGGCCATGGAAATCTGCTCGCTCAGCTCCGCGGCGGGGATGATTAACCCGGCCAGGGAGACGCGGTAGTCCGGCAGAAACGCGACCCGCATAAAGTCGCGCGTCTTCTCGTCATTGTTCACCACGTCGGCGACACTGTGAATCAGCTTGACGATCTGCTTGGCCGCCCAATATCCGGGAGCAGCCTTGCCCGCGAACAGGTAAGTCCGCGGCAACGTCGGCATCACTCCGTGCTCCACGATCCCCAAATAGTCGTGGATGATGCCCGTCAGGTTTAGCAGTTGCCGCTTGTACTCGTGGATACGCTTGATCTGCACGTCAAACAAAGAGTCCGGGTCAACGGAGACGCCGGTCAGAGTGTGCGTGACCTCCGCCAGCTTCAGCTTGTTCTGGCGCTTGACTTCCTTGAATTGCTGGCGGAACTCCGGGTCGTATGCGAAGGGCTCGAGGTCGCGCAGTTTGCGCAAGTCGGTGATCCATTTGTTTTCATCCAGCGTCCGGCTGATGAGATCGGTCAGGCTCTCGTTGGCCTGCATCAGCCAGCGCCGCGGCGCTATACCATTGGTCACGTTGTGGAAGCGCTCCGGCCAGATCTGAGCGAACTCCGGCGCCAGCGAATGCACCAGCAAATCCGTGTGCAACTGGGAGACGCCGTTTACCGAGTGGCTGCCGACGATGGCCAGATGTGCCATCCGCACATGTTTCTCGTATCCCTCCTCGATGATTGACATCTTGCGCAGTTTTTCGTCATCGAGGAACGAGTACTGCTGCATGTCGCGCAGAAATTCGTGATTGATATTGAAGATGATCAGCATGTGCCGCGGCAGGACTTTTTCCAGCAGCGGTACCGACCACTTCTCCAGCGCCTCGGGCAGCAGCGTGTGATTAGTGTAGGCCAGCGTCTCCCGCGTGATCTCCCAAGCCTGCTCCCAAGGCAGCTTTTCTTCGTCCAGCAGAACGCGCATCAGTTCGGCAACCGCCAGGCTGGGATGGGTATCGTTCATCTGGATGGCAACCTTTGCCGGCAGCATTTCTATGTTGTTCTTATGCTGCTGGCGGAAGCGCCGCATGATGTCGCCCATGGCGCAAGCCACCAGGAAATACTCTTGCACCAGGCGTAGCTCTTTGCCGCTCATCACCGAGTCGGAGGGATACAGCACACGCGAGATGTTCTCCGACTGGATCTTCTGTTCGACCGCGCGAATATAATCGCCGCGGTTGAAGATCTCGATGTCGAAGTCCTCCGACGAACGCGCGGTGAACAGCCGCAGCCAGTTCACCGTCTGCCCGAGATAGCCGACGATCGGCATGTCGGCCGGAATGCCGAGCACGATCTTCTGACCGGCCCAGACCTGCTCCAGGCTGTGCTCGACCTCGCGCGGCCCATCTACGCGGCCGTAAATGGGGACGTTCACCGCCTCTTCCAGATGCTCGATCTCAAACGGTGTGCCATCAACCTTCCAGCGATCAGGCTTTTCGCGCTGAAAGCCGTTGAAGATTTCCTGCTTGAAGAGGCCAAACTCGTAGTCGATGCCGTAGCCGAAGCCCGGCATGCCTAGCGTTGCCATCGACTCCAGAAAACACGCCGCCAGTCGCCCCAGGCCGCCGTTGCCCAAACCCGCGTCGTTCTCGCTCTCCAGCACTTCGTCGAGGCTCACGCCGAAGCCGGCCAGCACCTCGCGGCACAACTCCTCGACGCGCAGGTTGGAGATGTTGTCGCCCAGCGACCGCCCCATCAGAAATTCCATCGAGAGGTAATACAGGCGCTTCGGGTCCTTGTGGCGATAACGCAGCTCGGTCTCTAACAAACGCTCGACGATGCGGTCGCGAATGGCCAGGGCTACCGGCTTAAGGTAATCGGCGGCGGTAAGTCCTTGCGTGGGCCGGACCAGAGTGTAGCGAACGTGGCGCAGGATGGCTTCGCGCAGCACTTCAGCGGGCCGCACCTGCGAGAGAAATTCCGGGGATGACATAGAAAATATGGGCCCGCTGCCTCCGCACGAACTGCTCGCCGCGGAGCAGGCTACATTCTAACGCCAAAGCGCAGCAGGAAAACAAGTGAGTTGGCAACGGGGCGATCGGTATTTGAACAACCGGCGCTCAGAGCCCGTGGGCCGACCGTCGTCGTATCAAACCGTCTTCGCCTCGCTGCGCCGCTTAATCGTCTTTGTCTCGATGCTGCTCCGCGGCAAACACCGTATGCTTCGGCGCAGGCATCGGCACACTTCCTTTCACCGCGTGCCACAAAATGGCATTCAACTTGTCCGCATCGGCCGCATCCGCATGCGAGAAATCCATCTTCGACGATTGCTTTGCCCCCGGCGCATTCGCCGCATTCGCCTGGTAGATCATTCCGTTGTCGCGATTGCGGTAGTCGGCTTGAAACGGCGGCTGGTCGCCCGCTCCGCTGAACAACGGAGCCATTACCGGAGCGTAGCCGTCATTTGCGTTCATGGGAGGGAGTCCCAGCAGCACTTCCATGGTGTGAATCATGTTCACCGTGGTGTAGAACTCATCGTGGACCGCGGGCTGCTGCGCGTTTCCGGGAGCGTACTTGCTGATGACCAGCGCGATGCTGCGATGCGCATCGACGTGGTCAGCACCATTCTGCGCATCGTCCTCCAAGACGCAGATCGCCGTGTCATCCCAGTAGGGGCTATGCGACACCGCTTCGACCACGCGGCCAACCGCGAGATCATTGTCGGCAACCGAGGCATTCGGCGTCGGCAGGCCGGGATGTGTGCCGGCGGTATGATCATTCGGCAACCGCAGCAGTACGAATTCCGGCAACGGCTCGCCGCTGCCGCTCGCGCGCGCTTTCACGAATCCCGCGAACTCGCGGAGAAATTCGTCAGCGCGAAACTGATCGGGATAGTCGAGCTTGAAGTCGGCGTACTTCGGATCAAAATGACCCTTCAGCTCCGGCTTTGTAGGCGTGTCGTAAGCGATCAGAGGAATCGCGTACTGGTATGGACTCTTGCCCCCGCCGAGACTTGCCGGTAGCTCCTCGCCCGGCTTCACTGTTTTGCGCCCCGCGCAAGACGGCGTCCTAAGCCCCCCCAGCGATGCCGGGCTGCCATCGTCCGGGCCCGTACACCAGGCCGTGGAGACGAACTCGCCGTAGTGGCGATAGCTGAGATCGTGGCGCGCCAGATTGCCCCACAGATAACCGGTGGATGGCTCGTTCACGTCGGGAACTCCGGCATTCATCGGGATGTAATCGCCCACCCACCCTTCGTAGTCATAGGTGCGCTCCTGGCCGCGATAGTCGATCTCCCAGGTCTTCTCCGTGTAGTCGCTGGTAATGGCCGAAGTGGACCACACATGGCCATCGCCGGAGACCTCGCCGCTGTCGTAGAAGTTGTCGAGCAAACCGAACTGCCGCGCCAGCTTGTGCTGGTTGGGCGTGATCGCCTCGCCGTACATCACCAGCCACGGATCGCCGTTGCCTTCAGGAATGTCGCCGAAGATCTGGTCGTAGGTGCGGTTTTCCTTGATCACGTAGATCACGTGATGGATGAGATTCGCGCCACCCGGGAAGCTGATCTCGCCGGTGCGTCCCTCCACGCGATTGCTGCGCAGGACTTCTTCGGTGAGCCCTGTGCGATCGCGCTCGGCTTCGGGCAGATTCACACGCGCAATCGAACCGTGGATCAGCGCCGCGATGTAGGGATGCACTCGCGGGTCGACGTGGTGCGAACTCGGTTGGCGAGCCATGTCCGGCCCGGTGCCGATGCCCTTACCGGTGGCGATCAGCAACTGGTCGCCATGCACCGCCAGTGCGGTCGGGTACCACTCCGTGGGAATAAAGTATGCCGCAGCCCCAGACTTGGCCTCGGTGCTGGAGTGATTGGCCTCAGTGGTAGAGCGGCCCTTTGGGGCCGCGTCTCGCGCCCCGTCATTCTCAGAGCCGGGCTTCAGCCCGGCGACACGCTTCTCAAGATCGAATACCGCAATCGCATCCGACGACGCATTGGCCACGTACAACTTCTTTCCATCCGCCGACTGCGCCAGCGCATTGGGGTAGGTGCCACCGTAGGTCTGACCCGGCAAGCGGGTATCGAGATAACCGTCGACGTGGCCGTCATTCGTCGCAATCACCCCAACCGCATCGCGATTGGAAAGCGTGACATAGAGCTGCCGCTCATCCGGGCTCAGCAGCAGCGCTGTCGGATGCGAGGAAGGATCGATGTCCCGCTTCGGCGGGAAAAGATCGATCCGGCGCGCGATTTTGCCCGTTCCGAGGTCCAGTTCCGCGACCCTCGAACCATTCCACAGCGAGCACCAGGCGCGCGTGCCGTCGCGATTCACCGCGACGGCGTAGGGAAACTGACTGGGCACAAATCTCCCGCGCGACAGGTCGAAGCGTCGCAGCACCTTGCCGTCCGCTGCATCCAGCACCACCGCATCGTCCGCCAGATTCTCGGCAATCAGCAGCTCATCGCCTTCTGTTCCTTTCACAACCGCAATGCCGGCCGGATATGGGGTCGCCTTGCCCTTCGGCGCGAATCTTGCTTCATAGGCAAAACGCTGTCCTTTGCCGAGTTGCACCAGAGGCAGTTTCAGGAATCGATCCGGCGTCACCGCGCCGTTCTGGAAGCGATAGACTGCGATGCCGTTGCCTGTATCGCCGGCCATCTTCCCTTCGGGATCCGTCAGCGACGCCATTGAGGCGTACAGCTCGCGACCATCGCTGCTCCAGGCGAGACCCAGAAAATACGTCTGCTTCGCGTCTTTTCCAAGACGGCTGTCCGGAAAGTCGCGCAACTGGTTCGTCCCGAGGTCCAGCACGGCGATGGATTGCTGCGAGCCTGACTCAACCGTTCCGTAGCCGTTATTCAGGATGGCCAGATACTTCCCATCCGGACTAACCGCAATCGCCGTAGGCAGGCTATTGGTGCGCTGCGGTGAACCGGGCGCTGGAAGCCGAAGCGTTTTGCTGGACGGCAGAGGAATGGCGCTGTCCGATTTTGTTTGCGCCATCGCAGCAACCGCAAGCGCCAAGCCAGCGAAAACCCATAGAGCTTTATGCATAAGGCATACGCAGACGTGAGTGGTCGGCCAAGTTTGAGACTGTGTCACTTCGCAACGCGAACGAAAAAGGCGCCCCAGAGCCTGCCCCTGCCCCGAGCCTGTCGAAGGGTCTCGCGGCTCTGGCAACCTAGGCCGACTCAATGCCTTACGAATGCCCAGGTCTGGAAAATCGCCAGACCTGGGGCACCCAGACGTCCCATTCAAGCGTTTCATTATCAATCCCATTCGCGTGGAACCAGCCGAAAACAAAACACCCGGCGCAAGGCCGGGTGTGTTCGAGCTTCAACTCTACTTTCAGTATAGCAAATTTGGAGGGGTGTTGTTCAGTTTTCCGGGAGAATATATCTATTTGTGTGTCATAGGTTTGTGGCTTATTGTTGCGTTTCTCTCTCTTGACAGGTAAATGCTACACGCAAAAGTCGGCACGTAGTAGCACTACCTTCCCGATTTGAAACAAACACTGCTCGCAGCGGCAGCACTCAGCAATCAACACTTAGGGAGACTCTGATTAAGCCCCAGTTTTTGAAAGGGCACGGCTTCACAGGCCGCTGAAAAAGTCGCATTCGGGCTGCTTTGAAGGGGCGCAGCTTTAGCTGCGCCGTTCTAAGCCCTTTATTTTTGTCATCCCGAGCGGCCTTCAGGCCGCGAGGGATCTGCGTG